>Ga0315339_1001818_pt1 | contig 17502 bp, 14 predicted proteins | sample ASW17metaG_FD_204514 | JGI IMG/M metagenome (GOLD analysis project Ga0315339, IMG submission 204514) | Ammonia-oxidizing marine archaeal communities from Pacific Ocean, United States - ASW #17 | ecosystem: Environmental > Aquatic > Marine > Oceanic | place: USA: California | collected 2016-12-05
ATGCCGCCAGGTCAATTGTTTGATGTATACGCTTTAGTCGCACAGGCTGATGACCCCGGCAATTTTTAACAGCGGTTCTACCGGCGTCGGTATGGCGGATGATACTACCCAACGTTGAATGAATAGACAGGACAACCACGGCACCCAGAATTGCAGCGGTCGTCAGGATCGCGTCCACATCGATGCCGAACTGGCCAAATAACAACAGAAAGGCCACGAATATCGGCCCCGACTAGACAAACCCTTGGGCCGGAGGCCGAACACCTCTGTCAGTACAATCCGCAGGAAAAGCGCCGACGATAGCACCACGAGCGTGACTGTAGTCATCGCCATGCCCCCCCGCGTACACCCAGTGTCTCAGCGGCGGCGCGGTCTCAAACAGATCAAATGTCTCGCCCACAGCAAAGCTTTCCCAGCTCAAGCAGGACAGCAGGATCAGCGTCACAAACAGGCGGGTCGTTCGGAACTGCCGGGCCTATTTCATTGATACGCTCAAGCTGGTGCGCAGACGCGAAATCGCCTGTGCCAATGTCTGATCACGCCCGCATCAACGTTGTGCTGCGAGGGCAGCGTCACCATCAAGTGATGGCCACCACGAACAATACCATCAACATCGAAAACAGATCGCCACCAGTTCATAAGCCGCCAGGAACTCTTCTGACACCGCCAACATTTGGACGCCGACGATTTCATCCAGTTGCCAGCCAAAGCCGTTCTTGTCGCCGTAAATCTGCAACATTTCCGGGGGGGAACCATCTGGCGTAAAGTGGCAGGTCAGGTAATCGGGGGATCGATTTCAACCGAGTGGGCGATGTAAAACACCGGCCTGCCGTCTTGTTTTCGGATGCCCTTCGTCCCAATCACATCTGGGTCGCGGCGAAAATCTGCGATCAACTCTGCCTAAAATTCGGTAGCCAGATCATCGGGGCTGGTCGGGTTCAGCGTGACCTCACGATAGATGTAGTCGCATTGTCCGACACAAAGCTGTGGAATGTGGTCTGTGCCGCGAAGGACGGCACCTGTTCTGAATGAAAGGCGTCATCTGGCAGTTCAGCCTGCAAAGGCGTAATGTTTTCAATTACCTATTCGCGCGCCGCCATGGCCAGGCCCGGTAGCGCACGCGCCTGTGACGTGACACATCGAGACGGCAAAAAAACGTAGCCGAACCAATGACCAAAACGCAGGCAAGGACCAGAATAGTGGCGCGGCGGAGGATGCTCGCGATGGTCGTGGCCGCAGCCACATACGTACCAATCCAGACGGTTCTTGCTCAATCTGTCGATAACCAAACTTACCTGATAATCAAGTTGCAATGGAGCGAAAGGCCAGTCCGGGGGGCAGCAGTCATTTTTTTCATCACAGCCTATGTCACGAATACTTCTCTGTCACCGTAGCGGATAGCCCTTGTTCAAAGGCCGTTAGCGCGTCCACATGGTGCATGGGAAAAATCGTGAAAATCGAACCTAAGGTTGTTAGAATCGGTTCCTGCATCCGGTATTTCAGTGCTGTTGTTTCGTTAGATCAATTTTTTTGGAGAGCATAATGCGTAACCGCATCTATTCATTGTTTTTTGCTGCCGTGATCGGGGCACCCATCGCTGCCCCGACGCAGGCCCAGTCGCAGGACGATCCGTTCACGATCCTTATTGCCGGCGTGCGCGCTGGTGACCGTAATGATGCCGCCGCGCATTATTCGCAGGTCTTGGGAACCGGGCAGACAGCCTCTGACATCCGAAATATACAAGAGCGTCAAGCATCCGAGGGCCGCGAACCCTGCACAGTGGTTGGTCTGATCATTGAGGAAACCGAGCAACAGGAACAGCGCGCCGTAGATCTGGTCGATTGCGCCAACAGCCACGCCTATTCGCGCGCGCTTTTGTCGGGGCAGGTACAGCCCGATGCGGTGATGTATGTCTTTCGCGACTCCCGTCAGGTCGACCAGGAAGCAGTGGGACTGATGTCACTTGCCTATCAGATCGGAGCCTCGGAAACCGCTGTCGCTCAGGTCGCACCTGCCACCGCAGACGTTCCACACGGGTCCGGCCAAATTGTAGAGGACACCATCAAAGCAGCGGGCATGGAACTCCTGCCGATGGACGCCTTTCTCGAATTCCATCTGCCACCAAAACCGCAAGCCTCCGCCATGCTGCAATTTTTAATCGCTGCGGTCGAAGCAAATCCAAATCCCGCACCGAAACCGATGAAAAGCTTCTCCGTCTATGCTTATATCGATTTTCCGGTGTTCACTGATGGCCGTGACTTTCGAGTTAAGTTGTTGGGCAAGGACGGAGGCTCTGCTAGTAGCCAGGTCACCGACCTTGTCATGCCGATTGTCTCTGTACCTGGCGATTTCGGAGCTTTCTTGATCACGCCCGTATTCTCTTTCCCGATAGCGCCAGGCTCACTGATCCAGGTCGAGTATGATGAACGAAGGATCGGATTTGGGGCCGCCATTCGCGATCAATAAGGGTTAAGCGGTCACGAGTGTTCCTCTGCTGCCGTGGCCGCAAGCACCCTGTTATAGGCCTTTAGCGCATCGACATGATGCAATACGCCCAGTAATTCCGGCGCGCGGCCGTCGGCCCAAAGCGTGACCACCGGCAAGAATCCAACGCCGGATTGCTCAAACAGAGGCATCGCGAACTCCAGTGTTTTGGCGGCGTCCACATAGGCACCTTGTTCAATCAGCTCCCAACAGGCCTCTGACGAGGTGGGGCCGATTTCGGTCACTGGTTCGATGATTTCGGCGACGCGCACCATCGACAACAGATAGGCCTGCGGCCCTGCGGCCAAGTGGATATTGCGCCGTTCCAGCTGGGTCAAAAAGAACGAGCGGTGCACCAACCGAGACGCAAGCGCGGTCGACATTGACACCGATACCATCACCGCCAGCCCGGTCTGCCAGTCGCCGGTCATCTCAAACACAATCAAAGTGGTCGAGATCGGCGCGCCCAGCACGGCCGCCGCTACCGCCCCCATGCCCGCCAAGGCATACAGGGTCTCTGACCCGGATACCTCTGGGAAGACCCCCGTCGCAATCATGCCAAAGGCCAACCCCGACAAGGCCCCCAACATCAACGAGGGTGAAAAGATGCCCCCGCCCATGCGCCCGCCAAAGGTGATCGCCACAGCAACCACCTTGAGCATCGCAAACACAATCGCCTCGTGCAAAACCAACTGCCCGGTCAACGCCGCAGAGGTTGTTTCATAGCCGACGCCGATGATATGCGGAAAGACTATCGCCAGCCCGCCCAGCATCGCGCCAGCAACTGCCGGGCGCAGAAAACGTGGCAGACGGGTTCGGTCCTGCATGTAGCTGGCGATAGTGTCAGACCAGAATATCGCCCGCATGAATAACGTCGCCAGCAACCCGCAAACCAACCCGAGTAGCAAAAAGGCAGGGAGTTCGACGTAGAATTCCAGCGCGCTTTCGCCCGGCAATACGAACTCGGTCATATCGCCGAATTCCAGCCGGTTGATCACCGTGCCCGCCACCGACGCAATCACGATGGGGGCAAAGGCATGCACGGCAAAGTGGCGCAAAATGACCTCTAGCGCAAAGATCGCCCCAGCAATGGGCGCGTTAAAGCTGGCCGAAACCGCAGCCGCCACGGCACAGCCCAGCAGGTCACGCCCGGTGATGCCGTCGGCCTTGATCAGGTTGGAAAACCATGTACTGACCAGCCCGGCGATATGCACCACCGGCCCCTCGCGTCCGGATGAGCCACCAGAAGACAGCGTGATAAAGGACGCCACCGCAGAGGCCATTCCCGCACGAATCTCCACCCGCCCATCGTTCAACGCCGCGCCCTCGATCACTTCGCTGACCGCGTGAACCCTGCCGTCGGTGGTGAACCGGTCCAAAATAATCCCAACGATCAGCCCGCCGCCAATCGGGATCACCAAAATCCAGTACCACGGCAGCGTCTGCGCAAAGCTATGCAGCTGATTCACATTGTCGGTTCCATACAACCAGGCCTGCAAACCGTCGATACCCTTGCGGAAAAACAGCGCGGCAAACCCTGCTGCGATGCCGATCAGCAGCGCTATGAACCAGAACTGCACCTGTCCCGGCCCATGCGTTTTCAGCACGGTCCAGGCCTTGCGCCATGATTGCAGCGCCTCGTTGAATTGGCGGGATATCAGTGACTGGTTTGGCTGCGTCATATCCGGGTCTGGTCAGTCCTGCGACGGGCTGTGTCACTTGGGCTTTCCCAGACCCCGCGCATGGCCTAGGTTGCCGCTCGTCTAGGGGAGAACAAACATGTCCATCGAAACCGCCGTTACCGAGCTGTCCACATTGTTAGGCCCTCGGCTGAGCCGTTCCAAGCCCGATCTGGAACAACACGGCCGCTCTGAGACCCATTTCCCACTGACACCACCCGATGCGGTCGCCTATCCGATCAGTACCGAAGAGGTCAGCCAGATCGTAAAAATATGCGCCGCGCAGGCCTGCCCGATGGTCGGCTGGGGCGTAGGCACATCATTGGAAGGCCATGCATTGGCGGTTCACGGTGGTGTTTGTGTTGATTTTTCGCGCATGAATAAGGTGTTGCAAGTCAACGCCGAGGATATGGATGTCGTCATCCAACCCGGCGTCACGCGTGAGGCATTGAATATCGAACTCCGCGCCTCGGGGCTGTTCTTTCCGGTCGATCCGGGGGCGAATGCCACGCTTGGCGGCATGGCGATGACCCGCGCCAGCGGCACCACCGCCGTGCGCTATGGCACCATGCGTGACAACGTGCTGGCGCTAGAGGTCGTATTGGCAGACGGGCGTATCATCCGCACCGGCACCCGCGCGCGCAAGTCCAGCGCGGGCTATGATTTGACCGCGCTGATGGTCGGCAGCGAGGGCACGCTAGGCCTTGTCACCGAACTAACCGTCCGTCTACATGGCCAGCCAGAGGCGATATCGGCAGCGGTTTGCGCCTTTCCCGACATGGACTCGGCGGTAAATGCCGTGATCGCCACCATTCAGATGGGCATTCCCATGGCGCGCATTGAATTCGTCGATCCCAATATGGCCGCCGCCTTCAACCTTTATGCCGGCTCCGAGTTGCCCGAGGCCCCGCATTTGATGGTGGAGTTCCACGGCTCTGACGCCAGCGTGTCGCAAGACGCCGACCGTTTTCGTGAGATTGCCGATGACTATGGCGCAACCGGCTTTGACTGGGCCACCAAGCCAGAGGATCGCACCGCGCTTTGGACGATGCGCCACAACGCGCATTTCGCCAGTCAATCTTTGCGCCCCGGCATGAGCGTCCTTGTCACCGACATCTGCGTGCCTATATCCAGACTAGCCGAAGCGGTCGAAGAAACCCGCGAGGATATCGCAGGAGCATCCATGCCAGGAACGATTTTGGGCCACGTTGGCGACGGAAATTTCCACGCCGAACTGATGTTTGACGACAGCAGCGCGTCCGAGCGTGCCGAGGTGATGAAGCTGTCTGAACGCATGGTCGAGCGCGCCCTGCGTCTGGGCGGGACTTGTACCGGAGAGCATGGCATCGGCATTGGCAAGATGGGCTATATGGCGGCGGAGCATGGCGACGGTTGGGCCGTGATGGCCGACATCAAACGCGCTTTGGACCCACAGAATATCATGAACCCCGGCAAGGTTGTGCAGGTGAATTGACAGCTATGATACGAAGACACTGGGATAAATATCGCCCGCAGCTGATAAAACAGCTGGCGCGCGGGCGGTTCTGGGCAAGGCAGAACTTGCCACCCGGCAGTCGAATTGTTGTCGGAACCTTGCTGATCGCGGGCGGCATGCTGGCGTTTTTGCCGGTACTGGGCCTTTGGATGATCCCGCTGGGGATTATGGTGGCGGCACTTGATGTGCGCCCTTTCATGCGGCGTGTTCGGGTGCGGCGCAGAATACGTGTTCTGCGGTAAGGCCTATTTGTCGGCCGGAAACTGTGGGCAATAGGACTCAGTTAGTTGGCCAACGTTTGGCGGTGAATTGGCAGGTCAGGTGTATGGTGATAATTTGTGCTGGCTAGACTTGGGGCGGTCAACCAACACGAAAGGGCAACATCATGCTGCCCAAAATGCCCCTTACGACCTACCTCACCGCAGCTTTTCTGGCTTTTTCCGCCGCTAGCCCGGCATCCGCGCTTACCGATTGGCGCAAAGACGGGCGGCTGGGCTATCCGTCACGCGATTTCGCAGAAGCCATCGCCCTGTTGTACACCGCAATTGGCGGGCCAAAGGAGGGGTTGCTGTTTCGCATTCGGACCGACCCGGATGGCGGATTCACCCCGATTTTCTATAAGGAACCGCTGTTTAATGGCCTAGGCTCTTAGTCCAGCCCCTAGCCGCCTAACAAAGCCTTTGCCGCGCCGCGCGCCTCTGGCGTGACCGTGTCGCCGGCCAGCATCCGGGCGATTTCGTCGATCCGTTCTGATGCGGCCAGCGGCGAGACGGTTGAGAGCGTCATCTCATCCACCACCCGCTTGGCGACTTGCCAGTGGTGCTGACCACGCGCGGCAACCTGCGGCGAATGCGTCACAACAAGCACCTGCGCCTCTGTCGCCAGCGCTGCCAGCCTGCGCCCAACCGCGTCGGCGGTTGCGCCACCGACGCCCCGGTCAATTTCATCAAAGATCATCGTCAGGCCGCTAACGCCCTGCGTTAGGCAGACCTTGAGCGCCAGTAAAAACCGGCTCAACTCGCCGCCGCTGGCGATTTTGTTCAACGCTCCGGCGGGGGCACCCGGGTTAGTGGCGACGGTAAAGGCCACCGTATCAACGCCCTGCGGGCCGGGGTCTGCGGCAGTGATGATAGTCGCGAACACCGCCCGCTCCATCTTCAACGGCGCAAGTTCTGCGGCCATAGCGCTGTCCAACTCTGTCGCGGCGGCACTGCGGCGGGCCGACAACTTCGCCGCCGCCGTATCATAGGCTGCCTGCGCATCCCTCACGGCCTTGGCCAACGAAACCAAATCAGCCGCCCCGCCATCCAGAGCCGCCAGTTTGCCACGCAAAGTGTCGGCAAAATCGCTTAGATCATCCGGGGCCACGCCATGTTTGCGCGCCAGGGCACGAATGGCGAACAGGCGCTCTTCGGCCTCTTCCAGCTCTGTCGGGTTGAAGTTCAGCGTTTCTAAACAGGTCGCTATGCCCTGTTCCGCATCGGCCAATTCGTTCAGCGCACGGCCCAACGCAGCGACCGGTTCTTCCAACGTGCCCTCTGCGCGCTCGGCCACATCCTCTAGCCAGCGCAGCGCGTTTGACATCAGCCCCTCGGCCCCGTCATAGGACAACGCGTCCTGCGCCTTGGTGATGTCATCGCGAATACGCTCTGCGCCCTGCATCAGGCGGCGCCGTTGATCCAGCTCTGCTTCTTCGCCCTCTTGCGGGTCCATCGCGTCAAGCTCTGCCACCGCATGGCGCAGAAAATCCTCTTCGGCGCGGACCTCTGCCAGCGCGGCCTCTGCCGCCGTCAGCGCCTTTCGCGCCGCGCCCAAGGCCCGCCATGCGCCACGCACATCGCCCAACAACCCGGAAACACTCGCAAAACTGTCCAGCAAATCACGATGGCCACGTGGATTCAGCAACCCGCGATCATCCTGTTGACCGTGCAATTCCACCAGACAATCGGACAGCGCGCGCAGAACCTCACCGGAACACCGCCGGTCATTGACCCAGGCCGTCTTGCGCCCGTCCCGCGCATTGACCCGGCGCAGGATCAGCTCATCCGCCTCTGGCAAACCAGCCTCTTGCAACACGGCCCGCGCCGCATGACCCGCGTCCAGATCAAAGACCGCCGTCACTTCGCCCTGATCGGCCCCGGCGCGTACCAATTCGGCCCGCCCGCGCCAGCCCAGAACAAACCCCAGTGAATCCAATAAGATAGACTTACCCGCGCCGGTTTCACCCGTCAGCACGTTCAAACCCGGCTGGAACTGTAGTTCCAGCCGGTCAATGATCAGCATGTCGCGTATTTCAAGCGTGCGCAGCATCTGCGACAACCCTTGGACCTGAAATCAGAGCCATTCGCCCTTGACCATCTGCCGGTACACCGATCGCAGCCAACTGTCGCCAGACACCTCTGCCCGCAGGCCACGGCCCGTCAACAGCGTATAGGCGTCGTCATACCAAGGCGTCGACTGAAAGTTATAACCCAGAATGGCACCGGCCGTCTGTGCCTCATTGATCAGCCCCAGCGACAGATAGCTTTCCACCAGACGATACAGCGCCTCTGCGGTGTGGGTCGTGGTCTGGAACTGTTCCACGACCACGCGGAAGCGGTTGATCGACGCCGGGAAATGCTTGCGCTTCAGGTAATAGCGCCCGATTTCCATTTCCTTGGCGGCAAGGTGGTCAAAGGCCAGATCGAATTTCAGAATGGCCGAGCGGGCATATTCCGTATCGGGATAGCGCTCGATCACCGTACGCAGCGATTGCAACGCCTGAAAGGTCAGGCCTTGGTCACGGCCAACCTCGTCGATCTGATCGTAATAGGACAAGGCCAAAAGATATTGTGCATAGGCCGCGTCTTCATCGGCAGGGTAAAAGTCGATGTAACGCTGCGCGCTAGAGCGCGAATTCTCGTAGTCATTGTCTTGGTGAAAGGCAAAAGCCTGCATGATCAGCGCGCGTTTCGCCAGCTCTGAATAGGGGTAGAGCCGCTCGATTTCACCAAATAACTGCGCGGAATCATCGGCTTTGCCAACTTCAAGTTGGTATTCGGCCCGGCTGAAAATCTGTTCCGCCGACTGATCCTCAATCTTTGGCCCGTCGTCGCGGCCACTACAACCTGCCAGCGCAGTAAGTGCCACACAGGCAGCCAACATGCCGATCCGTGTCTTTGCCCCTGTCATCAGCGCCCACCCTAGCTACTCTGGCCGCCCGCAATGGACGGCTTTGAGCATTGTTCTATCACATAAAATTTCCGGGCAAAACGCCCTTTGCGCGGGTTTTTACCGCGTTTAAGTTTAAACTAAAAAAGGGCAAGATCAGACTTCGGGTTTGAGCAGAGCGAAAGGCAGCGAACATCTGATTCATGTCTATCTTTAAACGCGTTACGCGGCTTGCGATAAACCCGCAAGATCGGCACGGCCGATACCGGTTCCAGGCAGTCGCGCGGCTGTTTTTGCGTCCACCATCACCAGACGATAAGCCGTCGGCTGCGCAAACAAGGCCCGCAGTAATTTGTTGGTCATAGCGTGACCCGCGCGAAACCCGGTATAGCGACCCAGAATCGGGCACGTCGCCAGCGCCAGATCCCCCATCGCATCCAGCATCTTGTGGCGCACGGCCTCATCCTCGTGGCGCAGACCACCGGGGCTAAGCACCTGTTCACCATCGACAACAACGGCATTTTCCAACGTCCCGCCAAGGGCTTGACCATTGGCATGCATCGCCTCCACATCAGCCTGGCGACAGAAGGTCCGGCTGTCACACAACTCGCGGATAAAGGCACCATTCGCCATATTCAACGATTTGGACTGCCGACCGATCGCGGCATCGGCGAACTCTATCCCGAAATCAATCTCAAAACTGTCAGAGGGGTCGAAGCGGGCAACCGCCTGGCCTTCGCGCACTTCGACGGTTTCCAGAACACGCACGGCGCGGATCGGCGCGCACAACTGGCGTAGGCCACGATTGACGAAGGCGGCCACGAAAGGGGCTGCACTGCCGTCAAGAATAGGAACCTCGGGGCCGTCAATTTCAATCAGCGCATTGTGAATGCCGCAGCCCGCCAGCGCCGCCATCAGATGTTCTACCGTGGAGACCGAAACATCCGCCGCGTTGACCAGCCGTGTACACAGCGGCGCGGCAATCACCGCATCCCAACGGGCCGGAATCATCGCATCACGCCCGGCAATATCGCAGCGCTGAAACCAGATGCCATATTCCGCCGACGCGGGCTTTACCGTCATGCGCACCGGCTTGCCAGAGTGCAGGCCGACGCCAGTAAAACTGACCGGTGATTTCAGAGTGGTTTGCAAATTATCGCCCCAACGACAATGTCCGCCCGACGTGTGGCTGACCTACCTGTCGTTAACGCGTTGGTAAGCCTGGCTCAACTCACTCTTTGTATCGCTCTGAAACATGGCAAAAATGATGCGCAAAAATTTGCCGGTTAATCCCAGTTCCCGAAACAAACTGTTGTTTAAGAATTGAAAAAGGGCCGACGCATGCCGACCCTTTTCATCATGATTTGAAACGCCGTTAGTTGGCTTGGCGACGCAAGAACGCTGGAATCTCGACCCGTTCTTGCTCTGCATCCATCTGCGTCGTGGCCTCAGCGACCTGAACCGGCGGCTGAACGCGTGGTTTCTGCGCCGAAGCTTCGGCCTGATGGCCGGTCATACGACCGATCAAAGAGTTGATGCCAAAACGTGGCTTTTCACCTGCAACAGGCTGTTCTGCCGGGCGTTCTTCGACGCGGGTTGGCAGCGGACGTGGGGCCCGATCGACGGCAGCCTGAAGACGAGCAATCGCCTCTGGCGAGGGCGTTCCGGGCTTGGGAGCCATGAACTGCGCCGCATCATCTTCCATCATTGCATCTGCCTGCGGCTGGAAGGCTGCTGGCTCTGGACGATAGGCGGGCGGCGGCAGACCGTCACTGTCATTGCTTTCAAAGATGTGCTCTGCGTGCTCTGGCGCGGGGGCAACCTCATCAAACAGCGAAGGCTCTGGCTTTGTCGGAGCGGCAGCTGGAACATGCTGAACTTCGGCAGCGACCTGCGCGGCCTTTGGAAAGTCAGCTTCGTATTTTTCCTCAACCGCTTCAGGTGCTTGTAAAGGCTCAGACAGGCGACGGCGTGGAACCGGGACCTCATTGACTACCTCGGCGGCGTCGATACCCGTCGCGACAACGCTGACGCGCATCATGCCATCCATATCGGCATCCATGGTGGAACCAACAATGATGTTCGCCTCTGAATCCACCTCTTCGCGGATGCGGTTCGCGGCTTCGTCCAGCTCGAACAACGTCAGATCGTGACCGCCGGTCACGTTGATCAAAACGCCCTTGGCACCGCGCAGGCTGATCTCGTCCAGCAGCGGGTTGGCAATGGCCTTTTCGGCAGCCTGTGTGGCGCGATCTTCGCCAGTGGCTTCGCCGGTGCCCATCATGGCTTTGCCCATCTCGTCCATGACAGCGCGCACATCGGCGAAGTCCAGGTTGATCAGGCCGGGGCGTACCATCAGGTCGGTAACACCCTTAACACCTTGATAAAGCACATCATCCGCCAGGCTGAACGCCTCTGTGAATGTGGTCTTTTCGTTCGCAAGACGGAACAGATTCTGGTTCGGAATGATGATCAGCGTATCGACCATCTTCTGTAGCTGCTCCACGCCTTCTTCGGCTTGGCGCATCCGCTTGGAGCCTTCAAACTGGAACGGCTTGGTGACAACACCAACGGTCAGCACGCCAAGTTCCCGCGCTGCCTGCGCGATGATCGGTGCCGCACCTGTGCCTGTGCCGCCGCCCATGCCCGCCGTGATAAAGCACATATGCGCCCCGGCAAGATGGTCGACAATTTCCTCGATGGTTTCTTCGGCGGCTGCCGCACCAACCGATGGCCGCGCACCTGCGCCAAGACCCTCGGTTACCTTTACGCCCATCTGGATGCGCGCGGGGGCTTTCGCCTGCTGCAACGCCTGCGCGTCGGTGTTGGCGACAACGAAGTCAACGCCCACCAGTTCTTTTTCGATCATGTTGTTGACAGCGTTTCCGCCCGCACCACCAACTCCGAAGACTGTGATCTTCGGCTTCAACTCTTCCCGCTCGGGCATCATCAGGTTCAATGTCATAGATCTGTCCGCCTGCTACACTGCCTACGGTCCTGTCCGACCGTTTTATGCTTCATTGTGGACAACTTAGCGCCATCCATCCCATTCGTCACGTAAAAAGACACAATTTGACCACAAAATCTAGGCGTAATTTCGCCGGAATACCCCGGTTTTTGGTCACATGGGCATATCTGGGCACTTATAGCGCCCAAATACATATCTCCAAACAGGCCCGGACCTAAAAACTGATGTCAGCGATGTCGTAAATGCCAACAAATTGCAGAACATCCCCCGAAGCGAACTCGACAATCAGCCCACTTTCAGATCGCCCGCCACCGACGGTGAAGCTGCCGGAGGAAACCCCGGTGATGTCTCTCGAAGTCATTCCACCCCCGACCAAAACGGTATCGACGCCGACCTCGTAATCCATAACCGTGTCGGTCCCGTCGCCCATATGAAAAACGAACTGGTCATGATCACCATCGGCACTGCCGTCATTGCCGAACAACACGTCGTCGCCGGAACCGCCAAACAACACATCCTCGCCGGTGCCCCCGCGCAGCGTGTCATTGCCAAAAGCACCCATGATCTGGTCATTACCAGCGCCGCCGTGGATCAGGTCGTCGTAGTTTACCCAACCTTTTTCCGGCGTGCTGCCGACTATGTAGTCGCCAAAGAGTGTGTCATTGCCAGAGCCACCATTGATCGAGTCAGCACCCTCGCCGCCAAAGATCCAGTCATTGCCAGAGCCGCCAAAAATGTTGTCGCGGCCCGCGCCGCCCGAAATCCAGTCATCGTCGCCCTGCCCGTACAGAAGGTCATCACCATCATTGCCACCAAGGCTATCCATCCCCGAGCCACCATAGATAGTGTCATCGGAGCCATTGCCGAAAACAAAATCGTCGCCGCCAAGTGCCACATAATAAAGAGCCGGGGCATCTTCGTCATAGGCACTGGTAACATTGTCCTGGCCCATGGTTCCGTATTGCGCCCACCAAGGGTGCCCGCCGCCTTCGCCAGGAGGAATGATTTCAGTTGGTGTCAAGAGAGTTGGCAAGGGATAGTCCTTTCAATCAGTGCATTAAAATCGGCATGACCATACGGGCAAAATCCGGCAGGGCCAGTTAAAAACCGGCCCAGAGCACTGTGAATGGCGGCAACCAACGCCATGACCTACCAGTTATCCTTAAACCATTTTACAGCTCGTTTCAGCGACCGGGCCGGGTAGCGTTCGATCGGGGTTTCAAAGTCCCACCACTCGTCTTGCGGGTGCGCCGCGAACAGGCACAGGCCCACACAGGACGCAAATGCCGCGCCGGTTGCCGCCTGTGGCAGACCCTGCACACGTAACGGGCGACCAATGCGCACCTGATTTCCCAGAATTTTCGGAGCCAGCCCATCAAGGCCGGGAATCTGGCTTGCGCCACCGGTCAGCACGATCTGCTGGCTTGGCAGGTGCTCAAACCCGGCGCTGTCCAGACGCTCGCGGACCTCTTCCAGTATTTCCTCGACCCGGGGGCGCATAATGCCGATCAGCTCAGACCGGCTAACCGTGCGTCGGTCATGCTCCCAGTCGCCGGTGTCGCCGCCGATCTCGATCATCTCGCGATCGTCCATGCCTGTGGCAACAACACCGCCGTAAAAGGTCTTGATGCGCTCGGCCACCGCCAGAGGCACCTGAAGGCCCTTTGAAATATCCTGGGTCACATGGTCGCCGCCTAACCGGACAGAATCGGCAAATATCATGTGTTTGCGGATAAAAATCGACATCCCGGTGGAACCACCACCCATGTCGATGCAAGCCGCGCCCAGTTCCTGCTCATCCTCAACGAGGCTGGAAACGCCCGACACATAGGCCGAGGATGCAATCCCCGCCAATTCCATGTCGCAGCGTTTGATGCAGTATAACAGATTCTGCACCACATCGGTATCAATTGTCAGCAAATGCATGTCACAGGCCAAACGGTTGCCGATCTGGCCCCGCGGATCGGCCATGCCGCTGCGGTGGTCCAGCGCAAAATTGACCGGCTGTGCGTGCAGTACTTCTCGTTGCTCGCCATAATCCGGCACATCGCAGGCCCCTAACACGCGGGCCACATCCTGTTCGGTCACGACGGTATCATGCAGATCAATCGCGCCGGCCAGACCGTAGCTGCGCGGCTGCGCACCAGAGAAACAAGCGATGACATGATCAACACGCGTGTTGGCCATCTTTTGCGCCGCCTGAACCGCCGTGCGAATGGCGCGTTCGGTTTCGTTCATCGCGTCGATTTCGCCGAAACGCACACCGCGTGACCGCGTCGTCGCCGCGCCGATGATGCGAAAAGAGCTTTGCCCGGCAAGCGAGCCAACGCCGTCATTGGCCGCCGTATGCGCGACGCCATCAAACCGCAGCACGAGGCAGGCGATTTTCGACGTACCCACGTCCAAAATGGCAATCACACCGCGCTGCATAGCCGCCTTGCGCATATTCCGCATTGCGCGTTGGGATTGGTAGAGGTCGATCATCTGTAGGCGTCTCCTAGCTCTATCGCTTTGATCTTGCGTAGTTCTTCGACGGCCACGTCCCCCATACGCAGCGTTGGTCGCTGCGGATTGCGCATATCGACGGCTGCAAGGTCACGGGCCAGAAGATCCTGCGCCTGATCCAGGGCAATCACCTGTTCAAGCGCCGCAACGGCACGGGTTTCGGGTAAAAGAATGCGTTGATCACGGTCCAGCACCACATCCCAGCGGCGCCCTCCCATGCGGACAAACCCGCGCAGGCGGGAATCCAGCGGGGCGGCGGCGGCCACAAGTTGCAGCGCCTCTGGAACGACGGCGTCCGCCCCCTCGCCCGCAATCAACGGCAGATCACTGCGATCACCGCGACTGGCTAGTGCGGCCACCCGCCGGCCTTCGGCATCAAGTTGTTCCAGCTCATTCTGCAAGCGCCAGACCACGGCTGGAACACGTTCCGCGACCTCGACTTGCAGGATGCCGCCGGGGCGAATTCGCAAATCGACCTTGGCGACTGCGTCCAGGTCCTCGACCATCAGCTTCATCTGATCGAGGTCCAGATCAAACGAGCTGACTGGGAAATCAACCGGCAGAATTTCGCGGATATCCTCGGCCAGCTCCACCGACGCGCCATCAACGGCCATCAGTTTGACCATGAACTCCGGGCGCTCCGCGACAGACCGGCGGATTTCAGCAACCTTTTCGGAAATCGCCTCTTGGGTTTTGGGTTCGCTTAAAAACCAGACCCCAAAGAACAGCGTCGAACACAGCGGCAGTCCAACCCGCAGCGTCAGGCGAAACAGCGGCGTCAGCCACAGCCGCTGAATCCGGTAGGACCAGCGCGACGGGGCCGGGTCACGGCGGTTGGGTTCACTCATCGATTGCATGTCGCATCCTCAACCAGCCAACGGCACAGCAGCCCGAAGGTAATACCAACATGGTCGGCCTGTTCAGGCACCAGCGACGTCGGCGTCATGCCCGGCTGGGTGTTGGTTTCAAGCAGGATCAGCCCGTCTACGCCGCGCGTCTCATCCCAGCGAAAATCAGTGCGGCTGACGCCCTTGCAGCCCAGCACATCATGCGCGCGTTTGGCGTAATCCAGACAGGCCTGAAATACATCTTTCGGGATGTCGGCGGGCACCACATGGCGGCTGCCGCCTTCTTTGTATTTGGCGTCATAGTCATACCAGCCGTCGGTCAGAATATCTGTTACGGTCAGCGCAAGATCCCCGATCACCGTCGTCGTCAACTCACGCCCCGGCGCAAAGGTTTCCACCATCACGGTTTGCGGCATGTCATCGGACAACTGCGGCGGGCCGTTACTGGCCTCATGCACCAGATAGATGCCGACGCTAGAGCCTTCGTTGTTGGGTTTCACCACATAGGGCGGCTGCATGATATGGCGTTTGCGCACCTCATCACGGTCAGCCAGAACGCTGTGCACCACCGGCAGGCCCGCAGCGCGAAACGCCGCCTTGCTACGCTCTTTATCCATCGCAATGGCAGAAGCCAGGACGCCCGAATGCGTGTAGGGAATTTGGAGCCATTCCAGCAGGCCCTGAACACAACCATCCTCGCCCCAGCGGCCGTGGAGCGCGTTGAAAACAACATCTGGTTTGGTCTCGGTTAGGCGTGCGCACAGGTCTGGGCCGGCGTCGATTTCGACGACCTCAAATCCTTCACCCCGCAGCGCCTTGGCGCATTCATGGCCTGACGACAATGACACCTCGCGTTCTTTCGAGGGCCCGCCCATCAAAGCGGCCACTTTGGGGGATGTCCTGCCCGACATGCCCACGATTTTACTGCCTCTATATCCGGGTCCTTTGTGGACCTTGCGGATGCTTTATTATTTGGAACCAGGTTCTCCGACCCGTATCACCTCCCATTGTAACTCAATCCCGCTGTTTTGAAAGACCTTTTTGCGCACGAACTCGCCGAGTTGCTCTAAATCCGCAGCAGTGGCGTTGTTGGCGTTGGTCAGAAAGTTGGGATGCTTGGTCGACATCTGCGCGCCGCCAAGGGTGTGGCCGCGCAAACCAGCGTCCTCGATGACCTTCCAGGCCTTTAAATCATGACGATCATCCGCCTTCCCGGTACTGGAGAACCCGGCGGGGTTGCGAAAGGTTGACCCGGCGGTGCGGTCCTTGGTGGGTTGCGTGGCGTCGCGTTTCGCCAGTTGATCTGCCATCTTGGTTTCAAGCGCGTCGGGGTCGGCCTTGGGCGCGTGGAACGTGGCCGATGTGATGACCGTGCCTTCGGGCAGATCGGTCTGGCGGTAGGCAAAGCTGAGGTCATCTTTGGTCAGCGTGACCACCTTACCCGCCCGCGTAAGCGCTTGGGCCGAAACGAAATGATCGGCCACATAGGTGCCATAGCAACCCGCGTTCATGCGGACCGCCCCACCGATGGCTCCGGGGATGGTACGCAGGAATGTCAGGTCAAGACCAGCTGCGGCGGCCTTGCGGGCGACATGGGCGTCAAGGGCTGCGGCTCCGGCGGTGACGGTCTGGCCGTCGATGTCTATCCCGTTGAAATTACGTCCTAATCGGATGACCACGGCACGGATACCGCCGTCACGGACGATCAGGTTTGATCCGACGCCCATGGGGAACACCGAAATGTCCGGCGGAAGCGCGGCAAGAAAGCCGGAAAGATCATCCAGATCAGCGGGTTGAAACAGAAAATCCGCAGGGCCGCCGACCCGAAGCCAGGTCAGATCAGCGAGGGGACGATCAGCGGTCAGAACACCGCGAGGTTTGTATCGGAAATCCATCGGAGTTCTATCGGACTTTCATCGGACTTGCATCCGTTCCCTGCTAGCCTTCGGAGGGATGTTCTGCAAGAGAACGCCTTTGCAAGGCGTGCCTGCGGCGCGGATATTTTTGAACCAGAGAAGGAGGACGGAGTGCTAGTTCGTCAGCTTGGTTGCCCAATCGAGTAGCCGAGTGGCGAAATCCTGCACCTGTTGGTTTTGTGCGGCAAAGCTGGCGGACAATATGCCCACACCCCATTTCGTGCCAGAGGTTCCGAGTTGTTCCGCGCCTTTCCGAAGCGTTATGTCGGCGAGCCCCCCCACAATACTTGATGACCTTAGCCGTGGTAGAGAGGATGCTACGGGCGATTTTCTCCAAACGAGATTTGTCTGGTGCGGGTGGAGAGCCCCCATTGGGTGGTCCAGGTAAATTGTTAGTGCATGGTCGGCCTCTGGTCCATCGCGATTAGGTTTTCTGGCGCGGGCGGTCGGTATCCCA
>Ga0315339_1001821_pt1 | contig 17464 bp, 14 predicted proteins | sample ASW17metaG_FD_204514 | JGI IMG/M metagenome (GOLD analysis project Ga0315339, IMG submission 204514) | Ammonia-oxidizing marine archaeal communities from Pacific Ocean, United States - ASW #17 | ecosystem: Environmental > Aquatic > Marine > Oceanic | place: USA: California | collected 2016-12-05
CTATTCCAGAGCCTTTATAACCGCCAAACGGTAGCAACACTCCTCCATCAGCAATTTCTGCAGGGTCTGTTGTTTCTTTTCCATCTTTTGTTAAGCCAGTTCCTAACGGAACTTTGTGTCCTTCTCTTTTTGCTACTTGGACTTCACCCATTGCCATTGATGCAGTTGCCATATCATAAACTACTGGAGTTTTTCCTGGTCTTGGCCAAGCAAAAGAAATTGGATTAGTTCCAAATAATGGTTTGGTAGCACCCGCAGGTGCCACTGCTGGCTTATAAGAAGTACATGCAAAAGCAACTAAGCCTTGTTCGGCAATCATTTCAGTTTCAGGCCACATAGCAGCCATATGATGAGAATTTGTAATAGCTAATACAGCTACACCACTTTCTTTAGCAGCTTTTACTAATTCTGGTATACCCTTTGTTAAAACTACAGGAGCTAAACAATTATTACCTTGAACTTTAATTAACGATGGAGAAATCTTTTTTACCTCTGGTTTTCCTTTACCGTTAATTTTGCCACTTTTTAATCCACTAACATAAGCAGGCAATCTAAATAAACCATGAGATAATGATCCATCTCGTTCAGCATTTCTAATAAGATCAGCTAATATTGATGCAGTTTCGTCATCACATCTATTTGCTAAAAGAGTTTTTTTAGCTAAATCAAAAATTTCTTCTAGTGTAAGGGAAACTGTACTCATCCACTCATTAGATATTATTTAGAACAAAAGTTCAATTTTTAATTAACAACCTTTGAATGATTTAGACATATTTTTGATCAGATCAAAATATAAATCTTTACCTGGATCAATTGTAGCCCCTAATGGATCCAAAACACCAGTTTTAATGTTCATATCTTTAGCAACTGCATTTATGATATTTGGATTAAATTGAGGTTCTGAAAATACGCAACTTACTTTATCATGCTCAATTATTTCTCTAATTTCTGATAATTGTTCTGCACCAGGCATAACGTCTGTATTAACTGTAAATGCACCCAATACAGTCACATTAAATCTCACTTCAAAATATTGATAGGCATCATGAAAAACAATAGATTTAAAATCTTTGTTTAGTTCAGATTTAACATTTTTTACTAGTCCATCAATCTCTTTTAAAGCTTTATTTAAATTACTATTGTAAATAGAAGCATTCTTTTCATCATTTTCTATTAAATGTTTAACCATTTCATTTAAAATAACTTTTGCATTCTCTGGATCTAACCAAATATGAGGGTCGTATTCACCATGTGCATGACCTTCATGACCATCTTCATCATGTCCGTGATCATCATGATCATCCTCTTTGTGACCATCTTCTTCATGTCCGTGATCATCATGATCATCCTCTTTGTGACCATCTTCTTCATGTCCGTGATCATCATGATCATCAAAAATATTTCTTTCTCTAAATTTTAATTTTTGTAACCCTTTTATTTTCATTAATTCAATTTTTTCGGCTTTTTTAGCTATTGATTTTAATGGTTTTTCTAAAAAAATTTCTAAGCCCTCACCTGCATAAAATATGATATCAGCTTCTTGTAACATTTTTGCATGTGAAGGTTTTAATGAGAAACCATGAGGTGAAGAATATCCATCAACTATCAAGTCAGGTTTATTAATACCATCCATTAAATAACTAGCTAACGAATGTATAGGTTTAATCGATGTTACTACCTTTATTTCGGCATTTGCTGATGTAAAAAGAGTTAAGAATGATAGTATTGATAAGATAATTGGTAATTTTTTTAGGTTTTTCATAGTTAAGATATTAATTTGTTGTTATATTATAACAATGTGTAATAATGTAACATTTAGTAAAGTCAAGTGATAAAATGGACATAGAAAAAAATATTTTAGTTAAATTAGAAAATGCTGGCTATAGCCAAAATAGTAAATGGCTTGTTAGAGGAGTATCACTAGAAGTTAAAAAAGGTAAAATTGTAACTCTTATAGGGCCAAATGGATCTGGAAAAAGCACAACAGCAAAAATTGCATTAGGTATTTATAAAAAAATTGAGGGTAAAGTTGAAAAATATACTAAAAAAGTTGGATATGTTCCTCAAAAGGTTTCAATAGACTGGACATTACCATTAAGGGTTAATGATTTCATGGTACTAACAGAAAATCTTAAAGATGATGCAATAAATGAAGCTTTATCATTGACTGGTGTTGAACATCTTAAAAATAAAAATTTAGGAAATTTATCAGGTGGTGAATTTCAAAGAGTTTTACTCGCGAGAGCTATTTCAAAAAAACCAGAATTATTAGTGCTTGATGAACCTGTCCAAGGAGTAGATTTTACTGGAGAGATAGCTTTGTATGAGTTAATAAAAAAAATATCAGATGAATTAAACTGTGGAATTTTATTAATTTCTCATGACCTACACACAGTAATGAAGGCTACTGACCATGTTGTTTGTTTAAATGGTCATGTATGTTGCTCAGGTTCACCAATAGATGTTGCAAAGAACATGGAGTATAAAGCTTTATTCGGTGAACAAGCTTCTCAAATACTTTCAGTTTATGAACATAGACATGATCATATTCATTCTAATGAGGGAGAAATAAAGAAAAATTAAAATGTTTGATGATTTTTTTATAAGAGCATTAGTTGCTGGAATTGGAGTGGCTTTAGTAACAGGTCCACTTGGTTGTTTTGTTGTTTGGAGGAGATTATCTTATTTTGGAGATACACTTTCACACTCAGCGTTACTTGGTGTTACTATTGCATATTCTTTTGAATTAAATATTGCTATTTCGGTGTTTTTAATTTCATCTATAATAGCGTTATTTTTAATTCAACTTCAAAAAAAAACTAACTTACCAGGTGATGCTTTGCTTGGTCTTTTAGCTCATTCCTCATTAGCAGTTGGATTAGTAGTAATTGGATTTTTGACATTTATCAGATTTGATATTATGGGATTATTATTTGGAGATATATTAGCTGTAACTGTTAATGATTTAATTACGATATGGGTTGGTGGAGTATTAATTTTATTGGTATTAAAATTAATTTGGAAGCCTTTATTTGCATCGACAGTAAATTATGAGTTAGCTGAAGCTGAAGGATTAAATCCAGATAGAGCAAAAGCTGTATTTACAATTTTAATGGCTGCTATTATTGCAATTTCTATAAAAATGGTTGGTTTGTTGCTAATTACTGGAATGTTAATTATTCCAGCTGCAATGGCTAGAAATATCTCAGACAATCCACAAAAAATGGTATTGTTTTCAATTATTGGAGGTTTGTTATCTGTGGTTATTGGTTTGTTTTCTTCACTGGAATTTAATACCGCATCAGGACCATCTATAATAACTGCATCTTTAATTTTATTTATACTTTCATTATTTAAAATAAAACAATCCATTCAATTGAAAAACTAATGATCAACTGGTAAAATATTAAAAATGGAAAAACAACAGTATCTTACAAAAAATCAACAAATTGTTTTAGATCTTGTAGAAAAATCATCTGAACCATTAAAGGCTTATTCAATTTTATTTAATGTTCAGAAAAAAGGATTGAAAGCTCCTCTACAAGTATATAGAGCTTTGGATAAATTAGTTGAAATAGGTAAAATACACAAAATTGAAAGTAGAAACGCTTTTGTTGCATGTAATAACTCTAGTTGCCAAGTTTCTAAAGCTACTGCTTTTTCAATCTGTGAAAATTGTGAAAAAGTTACCGAAATTAACAATTCTAAACTTTCAAAATATCTAACAAATTTTGAAGATAATTCTGGAATGAAATATAGTAAATATAATTTAGAATTCTTTGGTTTGTGTAAAAAGTGTAAAAATAAATAAAATAATCACAAATTAAGCCAAAATTAGATAATATATCTCTGACGAATCCTTCCTCACAAAACAGTTTAAATAAATTTTTAGTATAGACTAAAGTTCAAATTATAATAGAAATAGACGAATCAACTCTTCTTAAAAAAGAATAATAAATTTAGCTGTAGATAAATAATTAGTCTCATATTAAATAATCCGTATGAATAAAAAATCGTTTAAAACTAAAAACAATAAAAATTAGAAAATAAACATATGGAAATGACATTAGTATATACAATAATAGGATTTGGTTTGGCGGGTTATAGCGTTATTGGAAACGACTCAATACAAACATTAGGAACATTTATAGCATCAAAACAAAAATGGTTTAAATGGTACACTCTTGCTGCTTCAGCATCATTTGTAATGATTTTAGCTCTCGCTTGGGGTTGGTATTCCTATGATGGTGATATTTCATATGGAAGGCTGAATAGAATACCTTATCAACAAATCCAATGGTATCATGCTGTTGCTCCTGCAATACTATTGTTGTTAACTAGAATTGGAATACCAGTTTCTACAACTTTCCTAGTTTTATCAGCTTTTGCATCGACTGTCATTTTAGAAAAAATGCTTATGAAAAGTGTTGTGGGTTATGGACTTGCAGCTGTTGCAGCCTACATTTGTTGGGTTGTAATCTCAAAATTTATTAATGAAAAATTTGATGAAGTAGAAGATAAATGGATTGGCTTCTGGCGTAACTCTGTTTGGGTAACTTCTGGTTGGTTATGGTGGGTTTGGTTATCTCATGACGTTGCAAACATTGCAGTATATTTACCAAGGCAATTAAGCCCTACTCTCCTAATTACAGTAATGGCTTATTTTACAGTTCTTCTATTTTATATTTTCTATATTCATGGTGGACCTATACAAAAAGTAGTTTTAGACAAAACTGGAACAAGATATGCCAGATCAGCTACAATAATTAACATAATATATGCGGGTGTTCTTTATTACTTTAAAGAGCTAAATGATCTTCCTATGTCAACAACTTGGGTTTTTGTAGGATTGTTATGTGGAAGAGAACTAGCAATTTCAACAATGAATAAAGATTATAAATTTAAATACGTGTTTCCATTAATTGGTAAAGACTTTATTAAAATGATATTTGGTCTTAGTGTATCAGTGGGAATAGTATTAGCTATACACTATATAATTATACCTAACGGATATTTTTAAAATAACTTTATACCAACAACGCCAGTGAAAATTAAAATAATAGATATTATTTTAATTAAATTAATTTTTTCATTTAAGAAAAAATAACCAACAAATATAGCAAGCACTATGCTAGATTCTCTTAAAGCACTAACCATCGGTATAGGAGATTTAGTGAATCCCCATACAACTATCATATAAACTACATAAGATAATGTTCCCCCTAACCAAAAAATAAATTTTCCTTCTTTAAATACATTGATGATGATGTTGTTATGTTTTTTTAATTTTAATAATACAGGGAACAGTAATGCACTTAATAAAAAAGACCAACTCATGTAACTAATTGCTGATAAACTTATTCTAGCACCATAACCATCCACAAGTGAGTATAAGCCAATAAAAAATCCTGTTAAAAGAGAATATTTAATTATATTTAAATCATCTAAAAATTTGTGGCTAACAAGACCAATCATCATAATTCCTAAACTAATTAAACATATTGATAAAAGAGAAAAATTACTAATAACCAAACCTAAAAAAACAATTGATATAATGGTTGCAACAATTGGACCAAAACCTCTAGCAATTGGATAAACTTTTGTTAAATCTCCTATTTGATAAGAAGTTAATAGGTACCAATTATAACCTTGATGAATAAATGAACTAACAATGATATATGGTATGCTCTCAACTGAAGGTGCTGGTAAAAATATTATACCAATAATTGAGGCAGGTACATGACCAAACATAATAGCTGATACTGCAACAATCTTGTTAGAATGACTTTTAACCATAGCATTCCAGCATGCATGTAGAGCCGACGCTAATAGAATAAGAATAAAAACATTTGTTTCCATTAATGATGATTAAATAGATCTAAATCTATATAACCCTACCATAGATGTCTTGATATCGAACTATATCGCTTTCTTTTAAGATACTACCTATTTGAACTTCAATAATCTTAACTGTTTTTTTAAAAGGATTTTGAATTCTATGTATTGCACCAATTGGAATAATTACTGAATCATTTTCTTTTTTAAAAAAAAATTTTTTATTAATTGTTATTTTAGGCACACCTTCAGTTATCAACCAGTGTTCTGATCGATGATAATGTTTTTGCAAACTTAAAGAAGCTTTTGATTTGACAGATAATTCTTTAACTAAAAAATTTTTACCTACGAATAAATTAACATAATTTCCCCAAGGTCTATAATAAACATTTTTTTTCTTAAAATATTTTGATTTATTTCTTAAATACATTTTAGAAATTTCTTTCCAACTACCAAGATCAGACCAAGCTATATCTAATTTAATAGCATTAATTTGTTTTGTTTTTTCTAAAATTGCATAATCAAAAGATTTGGCAGTAATTTTATTGAAAGATGCTTTATTTAAATAATAAGTATTATTCTTTAATTTAGCCTTAGAAATTGCTTTTTCACAATTTATATAAGTTATTGGTTGATATTTTTTAAAATTATTAATTATTGAATCTTTTCTTAAGAAAAACATTCCAGAATTCCAATATCCTTTTTGTTTTATGATCTGTTTAGCTCTGATTTCTTTTGGTTTTTCAATGAATTTAGAAACTTTATTAATATTACCTTTAACTTTCTTAGTTAAAAAATAGCCATATTCATTTGATGGTGAAGTTGGTTTAATTCCAAAGATAAATATATTTTGATCTGTTAAATTATCTTTATTGTTATTTATTACCCTATTAAATAAATTTATATTTTCAATTAAATGATCTGCAGCAAGAAACATTAATGGTTGTTCTTTTGGAATGTCTTTAATTAATGCTGAAATTAAAATTGCTGGTGCTGTATTTTTTTTAGAAGGCTCTAATATAATCTTATATTTTTTAATTCTAGATTTAATTAAATATCTTTTTACTAGTTTAAGATATTTAGAATTGGTACTTATGATTGGATAATCAAATATTGGTCCTTTTATTCTATCTAAAGTTTTTTCTAATAAGCACCATCCACCAAAGTCAATAAATTGCTTTGCTAAATTATCCTTTGATTGTGGCCATAGTCTAGTTCCTGCACCACCACATAAAATAACTGGCTTAATTTTCACTAAATATCGGCATAAGTTTTAACTTCATTTTTCTTACCAGGATGTGTTGATGCACCTAAGTAAGCTGGCCCTACTGTTTGAGCATATTTCCACAAGGTGCCTGAACCAAATTCAGATTTTCTTGGTTTCCATTTTTTACGTCTGTTTATTAATTCTTTTTTGGATAATCTAACGTTAATTGTTCCTTTTTTAGCATCTATATCAATAATGTCTCCATTACGCAGTAAAGCTATAGGACCACCTACAGCAGCCTCAGGGCCAACATGACCCACACAAAAACCCCTAGTGGCTCCAGAGAACCTTCCATCAGTTATTAAAGCTACTTTTTCACCTTTGCCTTGACCATAAATTGCTCCTGTTGTTGAAAGCATTTCTCTCATTCCAGGTCCACCTCTTGGTCCTTCATATCTAATAATTATCACATCACCATCTTTATATTTTTTATTTTGAACAGCAGACATTGCAGATTCTTCATTATCAAAACATCTTGCCTTACCTGTAAATTGCAGTTTACTTAAACCTGCAATTTTAACTATTCCCCCTTCTGGTGCTAAATTACCTTTTAAACCAACGACACCACCATCTAGTGATAATGGATTATTATACTTTCTAAGAACTTTTTGGTTAAGATTAAATTTAACATTTTTTAAATTTTCTTTCATTGTTTTGCCAGTAACAGTCATACAATCACCATGAATAAACCCACCTTCATAAAGTGTTTTTAACAACATTGGTACACCACCAGCTAACCACATATCTTTAGCAACATATTTTCCACCTGGTTTTAAATCAGCTAAGTATGGAGTTTTTTTGAAAATTTTAGCAACATCCATTAAATCAAATTTAATTCCAATCTCATTAGCAAGTGCAGGTAAATGTAAACCTGCATTAGTTGAGCCCCCAGTTGCTGCAACAATAGTTGCTGCATTTTCTAAAGATTTTTTTGTTACAATATCTCTAGGTCTAATATTTTTAGCTAATAAATTCATTACTGTTATTCCACTTTCATAAGCATACTTATCTCTTTCTTCGTATGGAGCAGGTGTTCCAGCAGAATAAGGTAAAGCTAATCCAATTGCTTCAGAAACACATGCCATTGTATTTGCAGTAAACTGTCCACCACATGCACCTGCGCTTGGACAAGCAACTAATTCTAACTTTCTTAATTCTTTAGCTGACATAGTTCCTGCAGAATGTTTTCCTACAGCTTCAAAAACATCAACAATAGTAACATCTTTTCCTTTATATTTTCCTGGTAGAATTGAACCTCCATAAATGAAAACACTAGGAACATTAAGTCTGACCATGGCCATCATTAAACCTGGTAAAGATTTATCACAACCAGCTATACCAACTAATGCATCATAACAATGCCCTCTGACCGTTAATTCTGCTGAGTCAGCAATAACTTCTCTAGATATTAATGAAGATTTCATTCCTTCATGACCCATAGCAATACCATCTGTTACTGTAATTGTGCAAAATTCTCTAGGAGTTCCTCCACTATTTCTTACACCTTTTTTAACTGACTGAGCTTGTCTCATCAAAGCAATATTACAAGGTGCAGCTTCATTCCATGTTGAAACAACTCCTACAAACGGTTTTGCTACATCTTTTTCTGTTTCACCCATTGCATAATAAAATGATCTATGAGGAGCTCTGTCAGGTCCAAATGACGTATGTCTACTTGGAAGGTTTTTTTTATTAAATTTATTCATTATAAATTTTCAAGAATTATTGTTATTTTCTTAAAATCATTTTTTAAATTACTATAATTATTTTTTTCTTGTTCAACAATATTTTTCGGTGCATTATCCATAAAACCTTTATTTGCCAATCTTTGTGATATTTTATTCATCTCTTCTTGATATTTGTTCTTTTTTTTTGCTAAGTTCTCTTTTATCAAATTTAAATCAACATTTTCATCAAAATATATTTTAAATAAGTCTCCAGAAATCATTAGTGTAACTGATCGTTTGCTTTGTTCTTTAGTATAAAATTTATTAATTCGACCTAATTTTTTTAAAATATTTTCATTATTTGTTAAAAATAACTGATTTTTTTTATCAATTTTATCAACGAATACATCAACAAATGATCCTGGACTGATATTTAATTCATTTTTAAATGATCTAATTTTTGTTATTATATTAATTATTTTTTTAACTTCATCAAAATCTTTACTTTTTTTAATTTTTGCTGATGGCCAATTTGTGAACATTAGGAAATCTTTATTAGAGTTATCAAATTTATTTTTTAACCAAATCTCTTCAGTTATAAATGGTATAAAGGGATGCAATAAAATTAATATTTGTCTAAATATATAGGTAGACACTTTTTTAACTTCATTTATAGCTTTTTTATCGTCAGAAAAGAGTATGGTTTTAGATAGTTCTAAATACCAATCACAATATGAATGCCAAGCAAATTGATAAGCATTTTTTGCTGCTTCATCAAACCTGTAATCCTTTAAATTTTTTTCAACTATATTCTTATTTTCTATTAATTCAGAGTATATCCATTTATTGATATTAATGGTCATTTTAGGAAGTTTAATAGTTTTTTTAAAATTACATTTACTTGTGATCAAAAAATTATTTGCATTCCATAATTTATTTAAAAAATTTCTATAACCTTTAACTCTATCCTCAGAGAGTTTTACATCGGTTCCGGGTGATGCCATAGATAAAAGGGTAAACCTTAAAGCGTCTGCACTATACTTTTGTATTAAATCTAAAGGATCAATAACATTACCTTTTGATTTTGACATTTTTTGCCCATTTTCATCTTTTACCAATGCATGAACGTAAATATTTTTAAATGGTTCTTTATTTATAAATTCCATTCCAAACATAATCATTCTAGCTACCCAAAAAAAAATAATATCAAAACCTGTAACTAAAACTGTTGTTGGATAAAATTTTTTTATATATTCTTTTTTGTCTGGCCAACCTAATGTTGCAAATGGCCATAAGCCTGATGAAAACCAAGTATCCAAAACATCAGGATCACGAATTAACTTAACATCTTTTTTATAATATTTTTTTGCATTTTTTTTTGCTTCATCTTCATTTATAGAAACAAAAATTTTTTTATCTGGCCCATACCAAGCTGGTATTTGATGTCCCCACCATAACTGTCTTGAAATACACCACGGCTCAATATTATTCATCCATTGAAAATAAGTTTTTGACCAATTTTCAGGAAAAAAATTAGTTTTTTTTGATTTAACTATTTTTTTTGCTTTAATTGATAATTTTTTTGCATCAACGAACCATTGTTCAGTTAAAAAAGGTTCTATAATTGAATTTGATCTATCACCATAAGGAACTTTATTTTTAATATTGTCTTCTTTTACAAAAAAATTTTTATCCTTAAGTTCCTGTAATATTTTTTTTCTAGCTTCAAATCTGTCTAGTCCAATATATTCTTTAGGTGAATTACTATTAATTTTACCATCTTCAGTAAATATATTTATTATTTCTAATTTATTTCTTTGACCAATATCATAATCATTAAAATCATGTGCAGGAGTAATTTTTAAAGCTCCTGTTCCTTGATCTGGATCAGCATAATCATCAGTTATAATTTTAACCTTACGTCCAACAATTGGTATAATTACAGTTTTCCCAACAAATTTTTTAAATCTTTTATCTTTAGGATTAACTGCAATTGCAGTATCTCCAAGCATAGTTTCAGGTCTTGTAGTTGCAATGGTTATAAATTCTTCAGCTTTATAAATAGGGTACCGTATATAATATATTTTTGAATTAACTTCTCTCTGATCAACTTCTAAATCAGAAATAGCAGTTTTTAAAACTGTGTCCCAATTTACTAATTTTTCTGCTTTGTAAATCAATTTTTTTTTATATAAATCTACAAATACTTTAATTACAGATTTTGATAAATTCTTGTCCATTGTAAAAGCGTTCCTTGACCAATCACATGAACATCCTAATTTTTTAAGTTGATTAATAATAATATCACCATACTGTTTCTTCCAGTCCCAAACCTTTTTAATAAATTTTTCTCTACCTAAATCTTCTTTATTAATATTTTCTAAGAGTAATTTTTTCTCCACTAAGGCTTGAGTTGCAATACCCGCGTGATCTGTTCCTGGTTGCCACAAAGTCTCATAATTATTCATTCTATGATATCTTGTAAGTAAATCTTGAATTGAATTATTTAGGGCATGACCCATGTGCAAACTTCCTGTAACATTTGGAGGTGGAATTACTATTGAAAATTTTTTTTTATTTTTAGATGGTTTAAATAAATTATTTTTTTCCCAGTAAGAATAAATTTTATCTTCAACTATCGAATGTATGTATTTATCTAAGCTCATAGGTATAATTAGTTTATAATTTAATAATATGAATTAACAATAATCAAATTAAGTCTTAATTTAATAGACTAATTTGAAATATTTTATATATAAAGGTACATCAAATTGTTTATTATAAGATGCTATGGCAACGTGGCGGAATGGTTACGCGGAGGATTGCAAATCCTTATATCCCAGTTCGATTCTGGGCGTTGCCTCCAAAAAAAATTAGTTGTTAAATTCACAAAAAAAAGTAAATTCTGATTTAAATATTCCTCGGTAGCTCAGTTGGTAGAGCAGTTGACTGTTAATCAATTGGTCGCAGGTTCGAGTCCTGCCCGAGGAGCCATTAAAAACTTAATTAATTCAAAAAAATATTATTAAAAAAAATTTCTAAAAAAACTTTTTATTATTGAAATTCTCATTCTAATTTTTTTACTATAATATTTTCTTACAAGAGTTAAGAAGCTAATTTTTTTATCTGATTTATAATCAGCTCTTTCTTCTAAATGGATGTCCTCAGACCAATAACATTGTATTGTAAAACTATCTTGGAATATTTCTGTTAACTTAAATACAGTACCAACACTTACAAATTTCTCTAATGCATTAACTCTTTTTGCATATACTAATTTCTGATTATCATCATCAAATTCAAACCACCATTTATGTCCATACTCTTCCTCATCACATCCAAAAACCATATTGTCATTAAGTTTTGTCGGGAGTTCAATATATCCTGACTTTCCAATTCTCTCTATTTCACTCTTAAATTTTACAGGATCGTTTACATGCTCAATCACATGAGAACAAATAACATAATCAAACTCTTTATCATTAAATGGAAGTTTTTCATCAGGTTTTATTTTTGTAAATTTTAAGTTCAAATTTTTAAAGTGTTCAGCAAAATTATGAATATCTGCAAAATGATTTGCCTCAGGCCAATAGTCTACATTAGAACAACCTAAATCTAATATTTTTAAATGTTCTTTTTTTTTTAACCATTTTTTTTGATTAGCTCTACTGGTTCTTCTTATTGGCATAATATAATTTTCAATTGTTTAATATAATTAGACTAAAAATTAAAAGAAATTCTTAAATTCAGCAAAAAATAATTCTCCAAATAATATTAAAGAATAAAAAGATAAAATAAAGTTTTAAATTTATTTATAAAAAAAATTTAAATTCTAGATCATGAGTAGAAAAATTTATTTATCTAAAATTAACAGGGGGGGGCTATATTATTTGGAAAAATAAATAATTTTAATCAATTTTTCTTAGGTTCAAATTCTGATCACTGAGTCTGGATTATCCAGTACTAGAAATATCGCTTGTACCTAATAAATTTAAATTTTTCCTAACCTTTATTTTCTGATCTTCACTTAAATCAGAATATAATTTAATTAAAAAATTATAGTTTATATTCGTAGCTCCTTCTTTTGATTTTTGAATATTAATTAAATATTCTGAATAATCTTCAAAAAAATAATTTATTGGTACCTTTAAATAATTTGCTAATTGCAATAATCTTAACGAACTAACTCCATTTGTTCCCTTTTCATATTTTTGAATTTGCTGAAAAGTAACATTAATAGCTTTGGCAACTTTTGTTTGAGTTAAACCTAATGTTAATCTTCTAAGTTTAATTTTACTACCTAAATGTGTATTGAAATTTTCTTCCATGTAAGACCCCTCTTAAACGTTTATAAAAATATCATTCAACCCTTTTACATCATGCAGTTCAAGTCAAAAAATTATTTATTTTAATTAAAAAAAAAGGTTTATAGAAAACTTGTCAAGCTTATTAATTAAAATTAAGCTATTTATATATATATATAAAGCTTATTATATTTGATCTAAATTATAAAATTTGGCTTAAAAAGAGTTTAGTTCTATCACTTTTTGGATTAGCAAAAAAGTTTTTTGTTTCAGCCTTTTCAATAATCATACCTTCATCCATAAAAATAACTTCATCTGCTACTTCTTTTGCAAAACCCATCTCATGAGTTACAACTATCATTGTCATTCCTTGTTTTGCTAAATCAACCATTGCATCTAATACTTCTTTAATCATTTCAGGATCTAGAGCTGAAGTTGGCTCATCAAATAACATTATTTTTGGTTCCATACATAAAGCTCTAGCAATTGCACATCTTTGTTGCTGTCCTCCTGATAACTGCCCTGGAAACTTTAATGCTTGATCTGAAATTTGTACCTGCTTTAACTGTGTCATTGCTAATTCTTCTGCATCCTTCTTTGCCATTTTTTTTACCCAAATAGGAGCAAGCGCACAATTATCTAAAATTGTTAAATGTGGAAATAAATTAAATTGTTGGAATACCATACCAACTTCTGCTCTAATTTTTTCAATATTTTTTGTATTTTCAGTCAATTCGTGTCCATCAACAATTATATTTCCCTCTTGATGTACTTCTAACCTATTTATGCATCTTATTAATGTAGATTTTCCAGATCCAGATGGTCCACATACAACTATTTTTTGTTTTTGATGAACTTCTAAATTAATATTTTTTAATACTTGAAAATCTCCAAACCACTTATTTACATTTTTAATTTCAATTATTTTGTCTGACATTTTTATCTATCGGTTTTATATTTTAATTCCAAGTTTTGACTATATCTACTCATAGAATAACAAATTATCCAGAATATTATACCAGCAAATACATAGCCTTCCATTGAAAAACCTAGCCATTTTGGATTCGTTTTTGCCAAATTTAACATTCCAACTAATTCAAGTAGTCCAACTACAAATATAAGTGGAGTATCTTTAACAAGAGCTAAAAATGTATTGGCAATCCCCGGTATTACTAATTTCAAAGCTTGAGGAAGAATTACTAATAAATGTAATTTCCAATATCCCATTCCTAAAGATTTTGCTGCATCGTATTGTCCCCTAGGTAGGGCTTGAAGACCACCTCTGATAACTTCCGCTGTGTAAGCAGCTTCAAATAAAGTTATAGCGACAATAACTCTGATTAATTTATCTATATAAGTTCCATCTGGTAAAAACATTGGAAACATTACAGATGACATAAATAATACAGTTATTAATGGAACACCTCTCCAAAACTCTATGAACGCAACAGACGAATACTTAACGGTTGGTAAATCAGATCCTCTACCTAATGCAAGCATCATTCCAATTGGAAAACAAAAAATTAATGAAAAGAATGATACTATGAAAGTTAAAGATAAACCTCCCCAGGCTCCTGTTTCAACCCATACTAAGCCAAAGTCTCCACCAGATATTAAATAATAAATTAACAAGAATGAAATTATGGGTAAAAGTAACGCATAATAAAATGTTAGATATTTTTTAAATTTTAATGGCATAAAATATCCAGCACTAGCAAAAGCTAAAACAATAGCAAAAGTTAAATTTACTCTCCATTGTTCAGCATTTGGGTACATTCCATAAATAAATCTATTTAACCAAATTTTTATATAAACCCAGCATGCTCCGCTACCAGTGCAAGCTTCTTTTGTTTCACCGGTAAAATTTGCATCTAAAATGAACCAGTTTAATAAAGGTACTGCACTAAAAATTATCAGTATAATTATAGTTATACTTAAGGCTGCATTAAAATTATTGGTGTTAATATTTTTATTAAGATCATCTAGTAGTTTAATTCCAGAAAACTCTATTCTAATAAAGTAAAGACCTATCATTCCAAAAATAAGAGGAGTAAAGAAACTAATAAATCCTGGTAAAAATGATGTAATATTTTTTTCTAAAAAATTATTTAAATAAAAATCAATAATTCCTAATGTAAAGAATAATCCCCCTAAAACTAAAAATAAGCTTAAGTTATTTTTATTAGGTTTTAAAATATTTACTTTAATCATGATTTCTATTTTTCTTTTATTGCAATGCGTTTATTATACCAATTCATAAAGGAAGATATTATTAAACTGATTGTTAAATAAGTGGCCATTGTTATCGCAACAATTTCTATAGCTCTACCTGTTTGCATCATTGCAGTACCTGCAAATACTAAAACTAAATCAGGGTAAGCTATTGCAGCTGCTAATGATGAATTTTTAGTTAGGTTTAAATATTGGTTAGTTGTTGGTGGAATAATAATCCTTAAAGCTTGAGGCATAACAACTAGTTTTAAAACTTGTCCAGGAGTTAATCCTATTGATGCTGCAGCTTCGTGTTGGCCTCTACCAACGCCTTGGATGCCAGCTCTAACATTTTCTGCAATAAATGTTGCTGTATAAAGAGCTAAAGCAAGAGTTAGAGCTATTAATTCAGGTGGTATTCCCATTCCTCCCTCATAAGTAAATGCGGTTTTTGCTAATTGTTTTAATTCTGGATAACTAAAAGATAAATCAACACCACCAACTAAAAAAGTTAATGAAGGTAATCCAATAAAAATAACTAATGAAATAAAAAATTTAGGATATTGTACACCCTCTTCTTCTTGTTTCTTTTTAGCATATTTATTAAAAAAAAAAATTATTATTAATGCAATAACTAGAGTAATCATAAAAACATCAAGATTTATCCATACAGGAGCTGGAGTATAAAGACCTTTAATTGTCATAAAAGAAGAACCAAGTAATAATGGGGCATCTTCAGGCATTGGTAGTGCTCTTAATGCTGCAAAATACCAAAAAAATATTTGTAATAGCAAGGGAATATTTCTAAAAAATTCTATATAAAAAGACGCCGTTTTTCTAATTAAATAGTTAGGTGATAATCGAGCAACACCAATAATGGTGCCTAATATTGTGCATAAGATAATTCCAATAAAAGATACTAAGAGAGTGTTTAATAGTCCAACTAAATAAGCTCTGGCATATGAATGTGAACCATCATAATCAATTAAAGAAAACTGTATATCAAATGAAGCTTCTTGTTTTAAAAAACCAAAACCAAATTCAATACCTCTTGTATCCATATTTTCTTGAGCATTCATTGTAAAGAAGCCAAATAGTAGAACTATAAATAGTAAAGTTAATACTTGTGGTAAGATTTTTTTAAGTTTCATGTGATAGTGAGTATAAAAAAAGGGCTAGATAAATCTAGCCCTTTTTAATAATTTATTTCTTTAAATTATCTTGATGGCGGAACGTATAAAATACCACCTTTAGTCCATAATTCATTTGGACCTCTGTCTGGTAAAATGCCAGTGTCAGCTATATTTCTCTTATAACTTTCACCATAATTTCCAACTTGTTTGATAATTCTCAAGTTCCATTCATTATCCAAACCAAATGCAGCACCCATTTCGCCTTCAGCACCAACTAATCTTTTGATTTGAGGGTTTTCTGAAGTTTTCATAGAATCAGCATTTGATGAAGTGATACCATATTCTTCTGCTTCAATCATAGTGTTTAAAGACCATCTTACGATATCTTCCCATACTGAATCACCTTGACGAACAACAGGGCCCAAAGGCTCTTTTGAAATCGTTTCAGGTAATACTATATGATCATCTGGATTAGTCATTTTAGTTCTTTGAGCTGCAAGTCCTGATTTGTCAGTTGTGTAAGTATCACATCTGCCCGAATCGTAAGCTGCAACAACTTCGTCAGCTTTTTCAAAAGCTACTGGAGTATAAGAAATTCCTTTTGAAGTAAAAAAGTCTCTCATATTTAACTCAGTTGTAGTTCCGATATTTGTGCAAGCTGAGATACCATTTTTGAATTGGCTTGTAGAAGTAATTCCAGAGTCTTTTCTGACCATGAAACCTTGACCATCGTAGAAATTAACTCCAACGAAAGTAAGACCAATATCAGCGTCTCTTGAAAGTGTCCAAGTTGTGTTTCTAGACAAGATATCAATCTCACCAGAAGTTAGAGCTGTAAATCTTTCTTTAGCACTTAGTGGAGTGAACTTAACTTTGTTCGCATCACCTAGTACCGCAGCAGCAACCGCTCTACATACATCAACGTCAATACCTGTCCAATTTCCTGATGCATCAGCATTAGAAAATCCTGGTAAACCTTGAGATACACCACATCTTACAAAACCTTTTTTCTGAGTGTTTTTAAGTGTTTTAGATTTCTTAGCGGCC
>Ga0315339_1001822_pt1 | contig 17461 bp, 15 predicted proteins | sample ASW17metaG_FD_204514 | JGI IMG/M metagenome (GOLD analysis project Ga0315339, IMG submission 204514) | Ammonia-oxidizing marine archaeal communities from Pacific Ocean, United States - ASW #17 | ecosystem: Environmental > Aquatic > Marine > Oceanic | place: USA: California | collected 2016-12-05
GAACGCTCCTCTTAACACCAAAAGTCGCATAACCCGACCGATAGAAAACAAGTATTCAGATTGCATTAGACCTGAAATATCGATGTTTTTAAATGAACGTACTTGGTAACGCTGCCGCAAAAAAAAATGCCACATACGAACCAGCCAATAAACTCCCAAAACAACATCACATACCCTTAAGTGTCTGTCAATTATGCAGAACCCTTTATATTCTGCCTCACGACACCACTTTCGGTATTGTCCAATGGATGTTATCTGGTGCATACCGTCAGTAAAAATACTCACTGCATATCCATCTTTATCATTTGGGAAGCTGCCATACTTAGCATCAACCCCACTTCCTGAAAGCATCTGAGGATAAACGGAAAAAAATATTCTTTCGAAAGATTGGCAACTTAATCTATTTTGTTTTTGAACTGCATTGATCAACAGCACCCCCACGGCTCGCAATAAATAAACTGAATCCGAACCAAGTCGTCGCCAAGATCTCGCTTGAGGTTTGGCCTGATTAGAAACGGTTATTTCCGTTGCTGGAAAAATCGACCGAAACGCGCGCTCGAAGCCGGGTTCAACTCCAATGAGCAAAGCATTTGTTAACTTAACACTTACTAATTGGTGCTGAATCAACAACAAGTTGCATATGGAATCAAACGTTTCGAAAAACTCCGAGCGCTTACAGGAAATATCTGTTAGAAAAAACAGCGATAGGTCATCGATTATAAGATCGGCTGCTAAAAATGATTCATTTAGCGAGTAAATCCATTGGGAATAGTCGTCCCGTATTGCCTCTGCCAATTTATTGAGTCGGTTACTATCGTTAAGATCAATGAAGTCACCCCCCGTAACCTGTCCAGAGCCTATTCTATAGAGGTAACATGTGTCACTAGTTGGATTAACTGTTACTGCCTCGCCTCCTCTATAAACAATCAACTCTGCCATAGTATCTCACGATTACCACTGCGCATAATTACCGATAGGGCGTCATACAAATAATAGTGCAGCTCATACTTAAACAATTAATCGTTATCACCATCCTGATGCACCTCTTGGAAGACTTCGAGAATCCCCTGACCGAGGTCTATAAATTCTGAGGGTACCAACTTCTTTGCCTGCTTTGGCGTATAGCGATAGGGTGTCATCTTATAATGCTCTTTACTACGCTCACCTTCGGAATAAATGATATTAGTTTTTTTCCCCGCAATCTCAAAAATCATTTCCGCTAGGTCAGTAGATTTAAGTATCTGCGTACCTGTCACAGTGATAGCTTCATTACGATGCTGTTTATCGAGTATATCTACACTAAGACGGGCAGCATCCAATACATGGATATACTCTCGAAGCTCTTGTCCGCTACCTTCGTATTCTAGACGATCCTCCTTTACTACTTGCTCTACGTAGCTGCGTAACCCATTCCATGTCTGTGCTCGAGGCCCATATAGTGATCCATATCGAAGTAACGTATAGCCAAGACCAAAGGATTCCGAGTAGGCCTCTATTATGGTTTCTGCGGCTTGTTTGCTTGCTCGGTAGAACGAACCCGCCGTACTATAAACGTACATAGTAGAAGCGTAGACAAAGCGTTCGACTCCTATCTCCTGGGCAACTTCTAGCACAGTTGTAGTTCCCAACACATTGGCCTCAATTGTTTTAAATGGACTTACTTTTGCTTCACTAATATCAGCTATACCAGCAAAATGGTAGAGGTAACGCGATCCGTTGCAGGCTTTTGCCAACAACCCTCTATCTAGCATGTTACCAACCACCATATTTTGTTTACTATTGAACCAAGGTGAAGGCACACAATCAAACACAGTAACTTGACATCCTCTCCGTGTCAGTTCATCAGCAACATGACTACCGAGAAATCCTGACCCACCAATCACCGTGGCCTTATCCACTGAACGCCCTCATCATGCTAACCTCTGATTATCATACTCTTCTTCTGGCACGGTCGACTGCAAGGCGCTTCCAGACATAAAACGAACAGCCTCTTCGGTAGCTTCGATCTCCATACGAGCACGACAGTCAACCGACATCGATCCCATGTGCGCAGTCAACAGACATTGATCTAGAGCGGTCAGCTTACCGTCATAGGGTTCTTCTCCGAACACATCGATGGCTGCTCCACCTAGATGACCAGATTGTAATGCGTCGAAAAGATCTTGCTCATTTACAATCCCACCCCGGGCAGTATTGACAAGCAATGTTCCACGCCGCATCAAAGATATATGGTCTGCTGTAATCAAATCTCGAGTTTTATTAGTCAAAGGAACGTGAATCGAAATAATGTCCGCTTCACTATAGATAGTATCTTTACTGACCCATTCGATGGTACATGTCGGATGGTGAGGCAATTTTTCTGATGCATCAACATCATTGACAAGTATTCGACTACATTCGAACCCCGCTAAATGACCAATGACACGACTACCAATTCGACCGACACCGATAATACCAACCGTCACCTCAGAAAGGCGACGCCCTAAATACCGGTACCACTCACCTTTATGCATACAAAAGTTAGAAATCTGTACTTTACGCAATAAATCAATCATTAACCCTATAGTTAATTCCGCTACTGCGGGTGATGGAGCATTCGGGGTATAACAAACTGTGATTCCGCGCTGGCGGGCTGCAAGCAAATCTACACTATCAAGCCCTATGCCGACTCTCGAAATCAACTTCAAATGTGACGCTTTTTCTAAGACCCGTTCTGTTATCAATTCAGTCCCGGCAATTAAGACATCGACATCAGAAATTAATTCCAGCAAATCTGTTTCTTTGAGAGCTCGACCCATTGGGTTAATAACAACTTCTGCTCCAGACATCTCCAATAGTTCTAGCGGCTGCTTATCAATCTCTGCAAACGGTATGGTAGTAATCAATACCCTCAAGGGAGATATTCTCTCATCAAAGTATCACTAGCCATCAACTGTTCAACACGCTTTAGATGTTCCGGGGTATCCACACCTATTGACTGATGGTTTGTCATCACCATTCGTACTTGTCCTCCATTCTCTATCACTCGCAGCATATCTACCGATTCGATACGCTCCAATGGAGTCTCCGAAGAGTCATTAAATTTGAGAAGATAATCCCGTCGAAACGGGATGATACAAATCTGTTTGTACATCGGCACATCATCAATGCCTTTCTTGCGAGATGGTATAGGTTCTCGAGAAAAGTAGATTGCATTTCCGTCTGGCCTCGTTACCACTTTGACGGTATTAAGATCATGGAATTCGTCAAGGTTTTCGATTCTACCCATCAAGTTGACGATCCGGACCGAATCACTATTTAGCATTGGGATGAGTGCCTGACTGACCATCTCCGGCGTATCCATAGGCTCATCACCCTGTACCATTACTAGTATATCTGTCATTTTTCCGGTGGCTGCTTCAATCTTTAGCATAGCTTCAGCCGCTCTATCACTGGCTCGTTCATGACTGTTTGATGTCATCACTGATTTACCACCGATAGACTCAATATAGTCGGCAATCTCGTTGTCACATGTAGCGACATAAGTATCACTTAAATCTTGACATAAACGAATGCGACTGTAACAGTGACCAATCATTGGCATACCATGAATTAATGCCATGGGTTTACCGGGAAAACGCGACGACGCCATCCTAGCTGGAATTACAGCCACAATTCTCATACTTTAGGGCTTCGACTACTTTCAATACCTACCCGACAGGAAGTGTCCAACATACGGGTATCCATACCGTAGGCGATGAAACGGTATCCCTCTTCTATCCTATTTCTTAGTTGTATCGGATCGGGTTCAACTATGTGTATACCGCCGGGGATACCTAGTTTTTCACTCACGGTGCGAATCTCTCGAATTGCGTCCAGGTATTCTGGAGCTTCAAATTGTCCTGGGATTCCCAACGACCCTGAAAGGTCATAAGGGCCAACAAAATAAGCGTCAACACCTGGCACTGCTAGAATCGATTCAAGATTATTCACAGCAGTAATATGCTCGATCTGCACGACTACCAGAGAATGATCTTGCTGCCAATCAAAATATGTCGAGAAACGTACGCCATACCCATGTGCCCGAGCAAGTCCGATACTACGATCACCCATTGGTGGGTATTTAACAGCTGACACGGCCGCCCGAGCTTGTTCTTGAGAATTAACCATTGGCACGATCACACCATGTGCGCCTGCGTCCATTACCCGTTTGATCTGCTCGGCATTGTTAGAGGAAAGCCGCACTAACGGTACAATTCCTTTAAGGTCCACGACACGAATAAGCTCCTCGGCCTCGCGCAGGGTAATAGTACTGTGCTCCAGGTCTATAGCCAGCCAGTCGAAGCCTGCTGAAGCCATAATCTCAGCTATCGCTGGATGCCCAATTTGGATCCAAGAGCCTATTGATAGCTGTCTGAGTAAGAGATTTTTTGACATAGGGCTTACATAAAATGTGTTCGCTGTTACGAAGCTACACCGAGAGCGACAGATCTAAATACATCGAGCCACTTGAACCGTGAATCATCACACAAAGAATACCGTGAAATTGTCGTATTTGTCCGTACCACATCGCTTGACCAAAATTTTGTCAACGCGGTCGCTACCTGCTGGTTCATGTCACTATCTAGGTCTATTTTCGCATATTCGCAACGTCTTTTGAGGTCCTCAATAAATTCTAAATGTAGCCGTCTCAACCCGATATCAAAATAGATTACAGGTTTGTCTGTGACTAATGCCAACATAGAACCAGTCGCGAAGTAGTCAAATACCAGCAACTCGTAATCATTAATACATATTTCTAATTGGCGTCGCTCTACCTTCCAGCTCTTAGGTGGCCGTGAAACTGATTTAGGGTGCGCTTTGAAGGTTAATTCGGGAAACGTCTGAAATAACGCGTGTTGCCACTTTCGATAGAGCGCATCTTCGTAAATGTGAAATGGGCCGTACAATCCATTTCCCGTGTAAGTTGTAGGTATATAAAGTGCTCTGTAAGGCTTACTAGCGGGCAATCGAATGGTGTCGGAAGGCCGATGTATTGACTCTGCTACAGGCCCATTTCGATACATACGCTGTTTAGGCAAGATCAGTGGTCCATTATACTCACCATCACAATCAAAGCTTCCGTAGTCAATCAATATTGTACAAAGTGTACGCTCAGAGTACCCAAAGGGTGGTTCATCCATTACTGAGTTCGCGACCTCTCCATGCGTAATTGCTATCACTTCCTTTTCTTGTTGCAGAAAATTCACTGCTAGCTTACGGTTCTGTAAGTTATTACGTGAACCCAACAATACACCCCGTTCTCGATAGAGAATTTGTTTAACCGCCGTATGACTCTCTGCGTATTTACGCCAGTTCTCTAATTCGACTTTTGCATTTGGTATTTCATAGATTTTGCACAGTTCCCTTACACATGCCAGCAGCCATTCAATTTGGTCAGCTCGTCTAGGTAAATAGGCTCCAGAATAGGGCTTGTAGCAACCCAACAAATTGATCATCTTTGCGGAAAACCAGTCCTTGTGATAACCAAATGGCAGTGCCGGACCCAAAGCAACATAACTAAGTGATAATTGGCGTAACCACAACTTTAAATCTCTAGTCGGACTAGATTCTATATTTACAGAATCAACGATTGGATAAGGGGAAAGGGCGTACATTTTATTTACCCAGGGAAACTGGGCTACATCCGAATAATGTTCGACAGCTTTTCGATGCATAAGAATTCCAGAGAAATGAACCGCAAGATCATGCATAAACACAATAAAAATATTACCGACCGGTCCAACTTCAATACTCAACGTTTCAAAGTATTTTTTTATCAGGTCGATAATTGCAAGCGATTCTGCATCAATCGATTGAATTGTTGAATTCACTTAGTCTATTTTTCTCTACACCAATTAACTATTGATTTATGATTGATTATCACGGTATTGCTTCCAGCGCCTCTCGACCCCGTGGTTGACTTTTTCAACAGAAGGATTCTCGTCGACATAACTAATCATATCTTCTAGAGTAAAATCGGAATGACCGCCAAATGCCTTCAACAGTGACTCAATTACAATCAAATCTTTGTCTACATCTACTTCAAGCGATAGCCCTGGTCGACGCAAATTTGCAGGTGCTTCAAGGTTATAGAGACAGTAGACATCAGAATGTAAACGGATATGCAGTGTACTATGTTCACGTAAACTCATATCTGTACAGCGTTTTCGAGAATCGATTAGCGTGCTGACTCTAAATACTTCTACTTCCATACCCGGGGGCCAAGAAGTGACAAGATCATTACTAACAAAATCGTATTCTGGATGTGCATTAAAATACGTTACAACACGCGTAATGATTGTGGGGTCAATCAGGGGGCAGTCACCAAATAATAGTACACCGGTCTGCGCTTCTCGCCAGATTAGTGCTTGAGTCAACCGATCTAAAACATCGTTTTCCGAACCTCGAAACACCAAAACATTACGCTGATTACAATAAGTCTCAATTGCATCGTTGTCCACCCCAGTTGACGTGGCTACCACAACTTCATCCAACAAACTACAACGCTGGATTCGATCAAGCATAACACCTAAGAGTGGCTTTCCTAGAACAGGGATCATCACTTTACCAGGTAAGCGACTTGAGCCCATGCGCGCTGGAATTACAGCAACAGTTTTCACTGTAAACCCAATTAAATTCTAAATTTCGGAAGCTTTATCGATCTTTTCCACAAAATAATCACCTAGCACCAAACAATCAATATTCGTTGACAGATAACAATCAATAGCTTGAAAAGGTGTATCGACTATGGGCTGTCCCTTAACGTTGAACGATGTGTTTAATAATACTGGACAACCTGTGTTCTCAAAGAAAGCTGACAAAAGTTTATAAAATCTAGGGTTGTTCTCAAGCTTGACAGTCTGCACTCGGCAACTATTGTCTACATGTACAGTCGCCGGTATTTCATTTCTGGCTCGCTCTGTCGCCTGAGATGCAATCAACATATGCGCACTCTCTTGTTTAATTTCAAAAAAATCGTTCGCGTACTCGTACAGCACTGCCGGTGCAAACGGACGAAAATCCTCGCGAAACTTAACTCGACTATTCAGTACATCCTTCATCTCAGCCGGAAAAGGTCGAGTCAGAATACTTCGATTCCCCAATGCCCGAGGGCCGAACTCTGATCGATCCTGGAACCAGCCAACAATCTTACCTTCGGCAAGTCTGACGGATGTTTGCTCATAAATGTCGATCGGTTTCTCTATATAGAGTCCACGATCTCGTAGAGCTGTTTCAATCTCATTTGCTGAATATTTTGAGCCGAGATAAAAATTGTGCATTCTCCGTGGCTCGAGAGAAGAGGTTCGTTCTTTTTGGGCAAGGAAGCATGCCCCGGTAGCAACACCAGAATCACCGCTTGCTGGCTGTATAAATATTTCCTCGAATATGCCCGAATTTTCAATTTTTCCATTCATAGAACAATTGAGGGCCACACCACCCGATAGACACAGTCGACTTAAGCCGGTCTCGTGACTTGCACGCTCTAATTGTGCTAACACCAAGTTCTCCAAACGTAACTGCAAGGCAGCAGCTATGTTCTTATGGTGTTGAGTGACTGGTTCGCTCACTTCTCTTTTCTCTCCAAACACTTCGTGAAAATGATCGCTAACCCATTTATCTCTAACTTGATGATAGGCAATCCATTTGGGATTAACCGAATAGGAATAACTAGATGTTTCTTGAATTATTTCTTCGAATACTTGGTAATAACGCCGGTCATCCCCAGGAATCCTAGCCGTTGGATCGCCATAACACGCAAGCCCCATAATAATGCCTTCGTCGCAATGATGCCTCCAACCAAGGTAATGTGTTATGGCTGAATATATAAGGCCCAATGAATCTGGGAAGCGAGAATCCCGGTGGAAAACGTCTAGTAACCCGTTCCGACCTACTGCTAACATACCTGTCTCAATTTCTCCGATACCATCAAAACTTACGACAACAGCCTCATCAAATCCGCTTGGATACCAGGTACTTGCTAGATGGCAAAGATGGTGGTTGTAATACTCGATCTCGCCTTCGAAACCGGTTTTATCTCGGATCATATTTTCAATTAAAAAGTTTTCTTCAATACGTCCTATATTGTGAATAAGAGTACCAACTCGGTCCCGACTACTCATCGCTGGACGCAAGTATGCTTCCCGAATGTGGTACAGAGGCTCGAATGCATAAGCCACTACGTCCACTTCGGGCATTGTGAGATTAGCCAAATCTAAGCAGCCCTGAATTGCCTCAGTTGGAAAACGGCGGCTATGCTTATCCCGCGTGTAACGTTCTTGTTCACATGCCGCAAGTAGCTGCCCATCCCGCATCAGTGCTGCCGAGGTATCATGGCCACCGTAGTTGATCCCAACAACTGTGAAGGATCTAGACATTGATTTCAAAAAATAAGGGTTCGCCGAATAAGACTAGATAAAAACAGATTGTAAAACTAACAATGAGACAATATTTTTCAATTCTTGATCACATCAATAAACATTCACCAACACAAGGACATGCTTTGATATCAGCTAGGTATCTTATCAGCTCAGGTTAGATAGTTTGTCAACAAAGTAAAACTTTTATTTCTACAAGTATAGCTAGGAATCGTCCTGTTCAACTCTTTTTAGCAGCCAGTACTCTCTTAAATAGTTATGACAAAAGCAATTAATTTCACGGAACATTTAACTTGTAGGCATTATTTAGAATCAATTTAGACGTTAAGGTTACATTTATATAAAAGTTCATGGCTAGAGATTAACTTCATCTAGGCTTATCTTTGCTTCAACCGTTTAAAACGTTCGATGCCTGGCCAGCTAATTGTCAATTCTTGATCGCATCTAGGATTCCTTAAGTCTAGGAATCCTCGTAATAAGGTGAATTTTTGTTAGCCCTCTTAATATGAACATTATTATCATATGAATTTATAAGTTAGATATAAATTCATAGAAACTAGTCTCTCAAAACCATTTTGCGCTCTCCTACATCTAAAATATTGCTAGTGACAGGTTTCAAAGGCTGTTAATCCACTTTGCCACTAACGCGAGACATTATATCAGCGCCCAAAGAGCAAGTTCACCTAGGCCAGCAACCAATGGTAAACTGCAGATAAATTGAATAGTTCCAACATCAGGAACAGTGGCTGACTCTCGACATAATAATAGTAGCGGTTTGATTATCTACCGCCATTCTAGATCAAGCACTTTCTTCCATTTATAGTACTTTCCTAACTGGGTAACTTTCAAGTAAGTAGCCCTAGTATTCGCTAGCAATAATCAGAACACTAGTATGACAGCCCATACAGTCGGCTTGAGTTGCATGAATTAATGAACTCTAAAATGGTGAACTATTTTGCTTGAACAATTCTATAGAAACAAGAAAGTCTTAATTACTGGCCATACAGGTTTTAAAGGCAGTTGGCTCACCACATGGCTCACCACGCTCGGAGCAGAAGTTATTGGAGTTTCAATTAATGTCCCGACAGAACCATCTAATTATGTCGCATCTAGACTAGAAGCTCGAACCGAAAACCACAGGCTGGATGTAACAGATTATGAAGCAATTCGTAAGGTGATTCACGACACTCGCCCTGACTTCGTCTTTCATCTTGCTGCTCAAGCATTGGTTCGTCCTTCTTATGAGTCACCACTGGAAACAATTAATACTAATGTAATAGGGTCTGCCAACATTCTGGATTCACTTCGTGTCCTTAATAAAGATGTAGTCGCCATAATGATTACCAGTGATAAGGTGTACGACAATGTCGAATGGGTGTGGGGCTATCGCGAGAATGACCGCCTAGGTGGGGTCGATCCGTATAGCGCATCTAAAGGGATGGCTGAACTTGTCATTCGATCATATTTTGAGTCATTTTTTAGAGAAATTAATTCAAACGTCCGAATTGGAATCGCACGAGCAGGTAACGTCATTGGGGGAGGTGACTGGGCCACGGATAGGCTCGTGGCCGACTGTGTGAGGGCTTGGTCAACAGGCAAAAAAGTTGACATTCGTAGTTCAAATTCTACACGCCCATGGCAACATGTATTGGAGCCACTCAGTGGTTATCTATGGTTAGGGGCGCAGCTGACAGAAAGGCCAGAGATAAACGGAGAGCCCTACAACTTTGGACCAAGAGCGGGGCAGAATCAATCCGTTCGTGAACTAATCGACGGGATGGCCAAGTATTGGAAAGATATCCAATGGAATGATATTTCTGGGGATAGAAAACTTCCACCTGAATCAGTACTTCTCAAACTTAACTGTGATAAATCGTTGTTCGAATTAGAATGGCAGTCTACTCTCGATTTTAACGAAACAATAAAAATGACCGTTGAGTGGTATCAGACATATTATCAGCAAAAGGATGTTTCTATTTATGATCTTACAGTAGGCCAAATTTCTTCCTATACCGAACTTGCCAAACAACGTGGCATCGCGTGGTCAAAAAATGATTGAAGGAGTAATTGTTACGCCCCAAAAAATTATCAGCACAGATGGAGGTGATGTTTTTCGTGGACTGAAATCGTCTGATTTAGGATTTCTAGGGTTTGGAGAAGCATATTTTTCTACCATCAGGCCCGGGGCAATTAAGGCATGGAAGCGACACCGTAAGGTGACATTAAATATTCTAGTTCCAATTGGCGTAATCAAATTTGTACTCTATGATGATCGAACTAACTCGATATCAAGAAATGAGCTCCAAGAGGAAACTCTTTCTCGCGAGAACTACTGTAGGCTCACAGTACCACCAATGATTTGGGTTGGGTTTAAGGGAGTGAGTGGAGAGAATTCAATGTTAATGAACATTATCAACATTGCACATGATGCTAAAGAAGCAGATAACGCAGAAATCGATAGTATTCAATTTGATTGGGACACCCCAAGGTAGATAACATCACTAAATCTAGAGAATCTAGAAAAGTCTTAGTACCATATATGTCTTCTACATTCCTGTGGATTTAAACCTCATCAGCATGCGTTGCGAGTCTAACGAGCACCCAATCCCAGTATCATAGTCCGTATAGTCTTAAGGATGACAATAAAATCTAACCACGCTGACATATGCTTGATATAGAAAAAATCAAACTCTAGTTTGGCGCGGGTTTCTTCATCAGATGCAGCATAGCCGAACATAACCTGGGCCCATCCGGTAATACCTGGTGGAATGGTATGCCGAAACCCATAATAAGGAATTCGTTGCTCAAAACGGTCTGTAAATTCCAGTTGCTCTGGTCGTGGTCCGATTACACTCATATCGCCTTTAATAACATTCAGTACTTGTGGCAGTTCGTCGAGTCGCGACCGACGCAAAACTCTCCCAACTCGGGTTACTCGCTTGTCTATTTTCTCGGCAAAACGGCTTTCTATTTCCTCAGTTTCGAACATGCTACGGAACTTGAACATAGTAAAACTTGTTCCGTTAAGACCACACCGTGTTTGCCTAAAGAGCACAGGCCCCGGTGAATCTAGTTTTATGGCGATGCTAATGATCAGCCATAAAACAATAAGCAAAGGCGCGCAGAGTAGGACTAGAATGAGTTCGATCAATCTTTTAATCGGTTTATAAACAACTGGGGGCGTAAGATTGTCAATCTCAACTGATGTGAGATTCGTTAGTGGCACACGTCCCCATAGTATTTCTATTAAGCTACTAGAGTCATAAACAACAACCCGTCTTTGTGCTAGGCCGGCGAGCAATTGAGTAATGCTATCGTTGGTAACCCTCCGCAAATCGGCAACAATGCCATCGAACTGTCGATTTTGAATGTGCTGCGCATCCACAGAAACAGCCTCGATTGAGGAATAGACCTCAAAGGGTGCAATATTCACGTCCGTGAGTACACCTAAGCGTCTAGGAAACATTCTATGGCAAAGTAGGTAATAGATTACTAGCTGTAAGCCCGAGAGAATGAATTCGATAATAAATACCTCCCGTGATACAAGCGGTAAACGAAAAGCACTTAACGCCAACCCTAGAAAGCTATAAATTACGACGTTTATTGCAAGAATGCGATTCAAAAAATCAAATCGTGGAATTCTTAAGACGTGCCCCAACACTAATACCGAGGCAAGGTAGGTCACTGCAAAACTCAATACAAAAATTAGCCGCTGCGGTTCTGTGAATAAATCTCTTACAACAAACAAATATGCTCCCGATTTTCCAGCTTGTAAAAAGATAGCCACCCATAGCAAACAAGTAATTGCTAGCGCTGAATAGCCAATCTGAAAAACTAGTCGACGAATTGATCGAGAAAATGTCTTCAACGGAATATGTTTAGCTTTTCCTTAGGAAGCCTTTGTAGAACATTTGGCGAACTCTCAAAGGTGAGACTCGCAACAGTAGTCGACTTGCAATAAAGAAGATCGTATCTAAAGTAGACAGAAAACCTATTGTTTTAAGCTTTTGAACAAACACTAGCTCTTTTTTTACGTAACCAATTCCTCCGCGTCGCACAAAATATAACTTGTCTACTTTGGTCTCTACCAACACACTTGGGAGGTTGGCTAATATGAAGCCTGACATTAGCATTCTTGCCCAAAGAAAATAGTCTTCAAATAACAAGCAATCTGCATAGTTACCAGCCGCAAGCACATGGGATTTTTTAAACATAACTGTCGGATGGTTTATTGGGTTTCGTCGCCTAGCTATACGCTCAATTGAATTATGGTGTGATGGGGTTTCACGCACCACACCAATTCGCCCAACACTCGACTCGTAGTACTCCCTTAGCCAGCCACCGACTACACTAGTGGAAGGATAATTTTTTAAATAGTCGATCTGATTCTCAAAACGCTCAGGTACCGACCAATCATCGGAATCTACTCTTGCTACTATCTCATGATCACAAGCAAGCAGTCCGTCACGCAACGCCAGGCCCAAGCCACGATTTTGTGGAAAGCTGATACTATGGATAGGCAACTTTTGTAAATGTTTATCTATAGTCTCCTCTACGCTTGTGTCGACTGGTCCGTCACGTACGAGCACAATTTGGTCCGGTTTAAGACTTTGGTCAGCGAGACTTTCAAGACAGCTATCTAGTTCTTTTGCCTCGGTACCTAGATAGATAGACATCAAGACGGAAAATTGCATTGGTACCCGAATGACAGTAGCTTCTGCCAGAAACCGTGCTCGAATTATGACCTATTTAGCGCTACAATATGTGGCCAATAAGCAACAAGTCTCGCCTACAGTTCATAATCAAAATTCTACTAGTAGTACAACCCGAATAAAATTCTCATAACCAAGATAACACATCCCTCAGCTGTTAACATTTCAAATTCTAAGATTATGCTGAGGGGATTATAATATCCTATTTATCAGGCGCTATCGTACTAGTATTCTGGGGTGCCTGAATACACAAATTGCTTTAGGGCTCAAGCTGCTCTAAATTTAAAACCTGTCCGAATTCCTTATGCCAAATCTAAATAGAGGACCTTTTGCACATTTGATTCAAGCCCTCTAGTCCTTGACAAAAGATAAAAAAAAACAGATGTGCTCAACGCAGTGAAATCTTGCGATAACCAAAGGGCCTTATTCCTGCTCAGAACTTACAATGATATCGATCACATTATTCCAATTATTTGGAAAGCGGTAACCGAAGGTTGGCGGGCATACTTTGTATTTGTTGACAAAGATTACTCAAATGATTACCGAATCAAATTTATAACTGCTCACGGTGCACGGTCGATACGATCAGTGCCAATAGAGTGGTACCATACAAAAGTACGGAGGTTATTTAAGTTTCGAATAATTCGACGAGCTGTCGATCGATTGGTAGCCTATTTCGTGGGTCTTTTTTTTCTTCTTCGATACCGTATAAACATCGTCGCTAATGAATGGTCTGGCCCATTCGGGCGCGAGCAAGCAGAATACTATCTTCGCGCCGCTGGATTGTTGAACTTACCAGTTTACAGCCTACCCCACGGGTTTTTTCTTTGGCTTAACCCTCTTTTCAACAAAGAAATATCAACGGTTTATATGGAAAGCGGAAAATTCCCAGACTTCTCCAATCGAAATTGGTTCGAAAAATACATCGTTCAGTCTCCAGAACATAAAGCCGCAAATATTGAATATGGGATGGATCCAAACAAGTTAGTAATTTTGGGTAGCGCTCGTTTCTGCAAAGAGTGGAGTGCCATCAACTATAGACTACTGTGCGAGGGTGGTGATTTCAGTGAAAACAATGACTTTACAGTGCTATTCTTTCTGCCCCATTGGGATTACAACGTCTACCGGGACCGATGTATTTCTCTTTTAGAGAAAATATCTAAATTAAATTACGTGCGCCTGGAAATCAAAACACATACGCGGGGAACTGGAGCACTTGATTCGACAGAAAACAATATATTTCAGTCACTTTCTAATGTAAGAATTCTCGATGACTCAGTTCATTCAACTTTGCTCATCAAAGGTGCTGATGTTGTGGTCAATTGTGGGTCCAGTGTTGCGTTTGAAGCACTCAGACAAAGAAAATTAGTGATCAATCCAATGTACTTACACGACAATTCAACTTTTTTTGACTATAGCAGAGCTGTAGTCGATGCGATCGACGAGAAGAGTACACTCAAATTAATAATTGACGCTCAGTCTGGACACTGCATTTCACCTCAACAAACCGATATTGATGAATTCCTACATAGACGAGTGGATGGTAACTCGAGTGGACATGACGTATTGCAAAGTTATATTAATTTACTATCTGGCGACTGAATTATTGTACCTGGCACGTTGAATCACTGACTGTAGATTGATCGGTATAAACGGAAACTCTAGTAATGGTTAGCAAAAAGCTGAATACAGGTATAAACAATGTTCGCAACGTAAGTAGATACATTTTTGGTCAAGGTGCAATTCAGGAGCTCGGGGACATTCTCTCAATGCATCGGGGTCCGATGGATAGCCAAGTAATATTCTTGGTAGACAACTATTTTGCGACGAACTCTCATGCTATTGGATCCCTACCCGTCGAGCATAGTGATCAACTTATTTATGTATCGACTGAGGATGAGCCTACCACTGAATTTATCGATCAGCTAATACAAGAAATAACTTCCAATGGCAGGAGCAAAGCCTGCGCTATTGTCGGTATAGGTGGAGGGATTACATTAGATACCGCCAAAGCCATCTCGAATCTGCTAACAAATGGTGGCAGGGCATCGGATTATCAAGGTTGGGATCTAGTTAAAGTCCCCGGTGTGTATAAAGTTGGAATTCCTACTCTATCTGGAACAGGTGCCGAAGCAACTCGCACCTGTGTAATGACCAACCAAGAGAACGGTATCAAACTAGGCATGAATAGCGATTACACGGTATTTGATCAGCTGATACTAGATCCCGACCTTACTAAGACTGTACCGCGAGACCAATACTTTTATTCTGGAATGGATGCATGGATTCACTGCATCGAGGCATTGAGTGGCAGCTATCGCAATCCTGTCGGCGACTCTTATTCGATTCAGTCTATTGCACTGTGTCGGGAAGTGTTTAATAGCGAAAATATGATGAGCGATGACAATCGAGCAAAACTCATGGTAGCCTCTTACCTAGGTGGCTGTGCAATTGCCACATCTTACGTCGGTGTTGTACACCCCTTTTCAGCTGGGTTGAGCGTTGTGCTCGACATCCACCACTGCGTTGCCAACTGCATTGCAATGATGGCGATGGAGTCATATTACCCACAACATTATCACGAATTTTTAGGTTTCATCGAGAAAAGCAAAGTAAGAATACCCAATAGTATCTGCAGTGGACTAACAAACGCCCAGTTCGTAGCACTTTATCAAGCAACTATTGTCCATGAAAAACCTCTCATCAACGCGCTGGGCCCCGAGTTCAAAAATACTTTGACAGAGATTCACGTTCGAGAACTTTTTGAGAGGATGTAACATGCCATTTCGAATCCCATTTAGTGGTCGAGGACATAACTATCTTGATAGTGAAATTGCACATGCGGTACATACTATGCGTACTGCCATTCCCCTGACCCAGGGCCCACACCTCGACAGATTTGAAACAAAATTTAGAGAGTACATTGGTGCAGATCATGCCTTTGCTGTAAGTAATGCAACAAATGGGCTGGAACTCGCAGCTCAGTTGTGCCAACTCGAGTCTCGAGATGAAGTGATCATTCCAGCACACACATTTACATCTAGCGCTTATCCTTTTCTAAAAGCGGGCGCAAAAATAATTTGGGCTGATATAGACCCTGTAACACACGTAATATCAGCACAGTCTATTTCTTCATGTGTTACCCCAAATACTCGGGTTCTAGTGGTACCACATCTTTATGGCTTCGGTGCCGATATGCCTGCAATCATGAAGATAGCGGGTGAACACGACCTCATCGTTGTAGAAGATGTTGCCCAAGCACTAGGCGTGATAATAGACGGAAAGATGGCAGGCACATTTGGTGATATTGGCGTGTATTCATTTCACTCCCACAAAAATATCACGACCCTCGGAGAAGGAGGAATGCTAACTGTTCGAGATGCTAAATGGGCTGACGTCATTCCAATGTTGCGTCACAATGGACATTGTGCCTATCCCTATGAACGTCCGGATTATTGGATACCGGCTATGGGGGATGTCGACTTACCAACATTAGATGGTAAACCATTATGGCCCATGAATTGCTGCCTTGGAGAAGTAGAATGCGCGCTTGGCGCAAAACTATTGAATCGCATCGATGACATAAATTTGGAAAAAAGAGAGCGGGCAATACAGATGATAGATTTCCTGTCTGACTATTCTGAACTGGTGTTTCACCGAGAAGCATCTGCTCGGCACAATTACCATTTACTGGTAGCACAAGTTCAGTATGGATATCGAGATCGATTCATACGCCGAATGGCCTGTCATCATGGAATCCAATGTGTAGTTCAGTACTATCCCCTAAATCGCTATCCCTTCTACAGCAAACTTGGCTACGGTGCCGCTGATATACCCCACACAGACTTGTTCTTTGACAACATGGTGTCCTTTCCTTTTAATCATTTACTCTCTAATACAGACCTTGACGAGATTGTTGCTACAACTCAGGAAACATTGAGTTTCATTCGAAATCAATGACTTCGAATAAGCTCTTAACGACATTCAATCCTGCTTTCCGGAAAGACTCCAAATTACAGGATGGCCTTTTAAAAAGGCTGCGTGGTAATTCGCTGGTACAACGAGTAATTCATAAAGCTTTCCTACCGTTTGCCCTCACTCTTCACTTATTCCGAGATAGGGTTACTTATAAAACTATCGCGCGCCGTCCCCTGTCGGAAAACATCAGACGTTCTTCTCCCTAAACAATTGTGATAATTCTTTTCTACCATTTCCATTTGCCCGAGTTCCATCACGCACCACTCTTTGTCTTGGCCGTCAACGCTATACCAACCCTTCGGCGTTTCTCTAAAAACCGCTACGCTTTCCTTAAACCGGATTAGCGGGCTCAAAATACTTATTCGAGTGCCTGAG
>Ga0315339_1001823_pt1 | contig 17456 bp, 19 predicted proteins | sample ASW17metaG_FD_204514 | JGI IMG/M metagenome (GOLD analysis project Ga0315339, IMG submission 204514) | Ammonia-oxidizing marine archaeal communities from Pacific Ocean, United States - ASW #17 | ecosystem: Environmental > Aquatic > Marine > Oceanic | place: USA: California | collected 2016-12-05
CTTTTTAAGTGTGGTGCCTTAGTCATCTTAGCTAGAGACCGCAAGGAACTACGAGCAGTCATCTGTCAAATCAGCCCTCCGACAATCCAACAGGCAGATACCGGCAATGCCCAAATGCATTTTACTTCTCCTCGTCATCGATTCGCAACGCCTAAAATAAAACCAAAAAAGGAACCGGGTTTGCCGTCCGACGAGGGGGCACTGCAGCAGATCACCTCGATGATCGTTATGCCGGGCCCTCCACGGCCGTGGCTGCCTGCAGCATGGCGCGCGCGTAGCCGATTGTATAAGCGAATCCGCTGTAGGCGCCACCCGCTCCAGGGAAACTGTTTTCGCGATCAGCGTCGAGTTGGGGAGGATGTTCGGGATATACCAAACCCGAGTAACGTTGCCGCACCAATTCCCGCATTACGGCGAACATGTCTACTTCTCCCTCGTCAAGGAAGACCTCCGTGTACTGCTCGCGTGCTACGCGCATCTCCACGTTCCGGTAATGGGCGTGGTTGACGCAATCGCGCTCGCAGAACCAGCGACAAACCTCGACCGGATCCTCGCCGATCTCTCGCGTTACTCCCGGATCAAAAGTGATTCCGTTGTGCGGACTCGGCACAATATCGACCAGGCGTTTCCAACCCTCCAGGCTCCCCATGATCTGCCCCGAACCCCGACTGATAGGCGGCGGGGGGTCGTTGGGATGCAGGGCCAACCGTACACCCGCTGACTCCGCCATTGGAACGACCGCCTTGAGAAAGTAGGTCACATTCTCCCACATTTGCTCTAACGGATATGCTCCCTTGCCCTCCAACGGCGGCAGGTCGCGCACGCGTTCGTAGTCGAAGGCCAGCAGGCCCGCGCCACCACGTCCTTCTACTTCAAAATACCCTTCTGTGATCCGATGAGCGTAGAAATTGTACTCTATCACCGGCAGCTCGACCTGGCCGGCAGCGCGGATCGAGGCACAGACCTGTTCGATCTGTTCGTCCCGACCCTCACGACCGTAGATGGCATCGTCGAAACCACCAATCATCAGCAGGCGCAACTCCAGTCCCGCCGCGCCTAACGTCTCTATCCATCCCCCCAGTTTCTCCGTCGTCCAGGGAATCTTGGGCCCGCCCATACACACGTGGTCCACACCAAGTTGCTTCACCCGGCGCAGGGTCGCCTCTTCGAGATTGTTGAGCCACAGGGTTATCTTTGGACCGGAGTTTGTCGGCATATTTGTACCCTCAAGGTTGATACTAATTTACAGTCTACACCGAATCGCTTGTAACGACGGTCCCTAGCAGTTTCGCTGGAAGACCTGCGGCAATCCAAGATGTTCCGCCGCCCGAACCGTCAAGCCACCGATTACTTGACCTAGGTCGTAGACCCCGGCCGGCCATTTTTCCACCAGGCCGCTTAACCCAAGCTTCTCCTGCCCTTTTTCCCTCCATAGCTCAAAACGATTCCAATACCTGCCGGGCTGCTGCCCCTGCATTGATGACACTCTGCTGGACCATCCTGACCACCGCTCCAAAACCGACAAACCTCACCCCGCGCTTGTGCAATTCAGATAGCGCTTCCGCATGGGTGAAATGACTGCCGGCGATTTTGCCGTGCTTCTGGCAGGCTTTGCCGATCTCAGCAGCGGCGGCCAAGACCTGCGGATGCGTCACTTGCCCGGGTACACCGAGGGCCACACTCAAATCCCCAGGACCCATATACAGCATATCGACTCCCGCAACCGCAGCAATTTCGTCGACCCGCTCCACCGCCGCACTCGTCTCGATCTGCACGATGGTCAACAATTCGCGATTCGCCCCCTCCATATAAGCGCCCAGATCATCGGGTGGCGAAAACTCGGTATGGGGACGGGCAAAATGCGCACCGCGTTGTCCTATCGGAGGGTATTTGGAGAATTCAACTACGCGTTCGGCATTGTCCGCCGAATCGCACATCGGCACCATAATGCCATCGGCCCCGTCATCGAGCGCCCGCATGATCTCGCCGCGTTCCGGCCCCGAGACCCGCACCAGTGGGCAGACTCCCCAACGCTTGCCAGCGCGTATGTGCGCACTAACTTCGCTGGGGTCAAATTGGCCATGTTCGGTATCGATCAGCATAAAATCAAACCCGCCCTGTTGCAGGAACCGGGCGACGGTCGGCGTGCGTAATTCAACCACAAATGTGCCCAGCGCGGTATGCCCCGCCCCAATACGCCGACGCAATGTTTTTACAAGGTCCATGTCTCCTCCTGACATTGCGCTGTACTATTTAGCAGCTTCGTATTAACATAGGATTTACCATGTATTTTCCCAAACTCACTTCGGTATTAGTAATCTGCGGACTCCTATCCGCGCTCTATGCGTCCTCCGCCGACGCCGTCAACACCTATAGTGGCCGCGGCACCTATGTCACCCTGTTGCGTTCCAATATAAAATTCCCAATTTTCCCCAAGGAATTTGCCGAAGCCGCCGGCGTGCTCTCTGTCGGCGGGGTCAATCAGGGATAGTATTCCAAAACAAATCATGCGATCGGCGTTCCGCGTTATCACGGAACGCATCCGCCCTAATGGTGCCGGTCTCGGTTTTAGCGCAGCATCTTCGTCGATAAATCCTTCCTCTAACCAAGACGCGGTAACGAAAACCAGATCGCCGAATGCCGCGACCCGACCCAGTTACCTCTTCTTCGATCTCAACGGCATTTACATCGCATGGGCATTGAATTGCAAGGCTTGGGAAATTTACGGCCTAATTAGTCTTATCGCGGATCACGAAGCATACACCGTCGACAAGTACACCCTCCTAGGCGACGACCCAACGCAACGAAATTTATAGACAGCCGATCGGAACAACGCGGAATTGCGTTTCGGTTTTGGCATCGGCACCCGCATCTATTTTGCCCGCTTCTTCTCTTTCTGGCTTGAAAAACGCTGGATTGTCGGCGAGCGTTTTAGCACCAACCGCGCCTTTGGTGCCGGTGGCCTATTTGAAGACGGGCGGCAAAAAACCCTCTACGTGCCGATCAATTCGGTGGGTTTGGCGATCGGGTTCTAAGCCAAGCCGCCAACTCCATCCACGGCTCCTCGTCCCAAAATCGCCTAGCCGCCCCCGAAGTCGAGGGCAGTACAAAAAACCTCGTCGTTCCGCACGCATCCCGCTGCAAACCGTATTGTACCTGGCCGCCGAAAAATAGCTGGGCAGGCCGCTTGCCATTAAAGGCTAATGCGGACGGCGCTAACGACCTAACAGCCTGTCGCAGTCTCAGCGGATTGTAGGCAGAATCCGCAATCTGAGCATCGGCTCCAGATTTTTCTTTCGCCAGATCGGTGAGTCCGATCCCACAAGCCAAGACATCGCGATAGCGCTCTGCCTCGAATAATACCGGCGTCAACCCCATCCGATAGGCCATAGGCCAAAAGCGATTACCCGGTCCCGCATAATACGCACCGGCTTCCGCGGAGCGTCGCCCTGCCGCCGAACCACAGAAAATCACCTTTAGGCCGGGCGCCAGAATATCAGGTAATATATCGTGCATTCCCCCGCGCAATCTCCTTTGGGAAAATTCAACCCTAAGACAAGTTGGCAACAATCAAAAAGTTGGCTTTAACACAGCTTTGGTTCGTCGGTTTTCAAACAATAGAGATCCATATTTTTAAGAGTTGCAAACCCAAAACAGCAGCGAACAAGGAGCAGACTGAGTACCGATAACAAAGCCATAAGCCGTAAGCCGTAAGCCGTAAAAAAAAACGCTAAAAACAGCAAATAAAACGCTTTGATTTTAACCGCAACGCACCTGAAGCGAAGGAAGTTATACTCGCGGGGTCCTTGAACGAATGGGATCCTTCAGCCCGCGCCCTCAAATGCGATAAAAAGGGCGTCTGGCGCACCTGGCTAAACTTGCCGGCCGGCCAACACGAATATCGCTATATCGTCAATGGCCAATGAAAAGAAGACCCCTATTGCGACAACCGCGAAGCCAACCCCTTCGGTTCGTTCAATTCGATCATGCGCATCTGAAAAAATGAGCCCCGTGGCGATACCGCGACTAGGGGTTCATTTTTTGCGCTGCCATTCCTGTTGCCGGCCCGACGCGTCTTCCAACAGCAATACCCCATCCTTGATCTGCCAGCGCACGCGACTCTCGCCATCCGGGGAGAAATAAGCGCCACTGAGCACCAGCTCATCCCCCTCAAACGCCCAAGATCCAGGAAAAGAACGCCGACCGCCGCTGGACAATACCAAGACCATCCTCAGCCGGCCATCCTCCTCAAGCATCATTTCGACATCAACCTCGCCAAAGGTCTCGTCAACCCCGTGCGTAGTCCAAACGCCATGCAAACCCGTCTCGGCCTCTGGGGGATCAGCCGGATCACTAACCATTGGCTTGCTTTGCTCATTGCAGCCCGTAATGAGCAATGACACCAATACCAGCAGCCCCAACCTCAATTATTTGTGCCTCCGATTGGCCCTTGCACCGCGTCGGCGCGCGCCAAAACGGCCAATACCTCTTCGCGCAACTCCACCGGCAAAGCCTCAAAGCCAATCTGGTCGGCATTTTTCGGCAATTCGCAGCAGCCCTTAGTCCAACCCTCCATATCCTTGGACCAAACAAGCACCGTGCCACCGCTGAGCCGGGCGAAATAAGCACCATCACCACTAAATAGTGCGGTCGCCATCGCTCAGATATGCGGACCGCGCTCGCGAATAATCCGCAGAGCGAGGTCGGGATCAATTTGCACGATCATCTCCGGCTCGATTTTGCAATTGCCCGGTAGATCGTATCCGGCCACAGCGCTGCGCGTATGCCAACCCGACAGCGATTGGTCCCGCCCGTCTTCGGCGAACTGCGACATCGGACCGCCAAAAACATCGTGGAACACTTCGGTATAACCATCGACAACGCGCGGCGATTTTGAAAAAGCGCCCCCACCAGCCGAATTGACCATGCCGATGCATTTAACGCAATACCAGATATCGTTAAGTGTGCCAAAGGGATCTAAGCCCCAATGCAAAGCGCGCACGTGATTTGCGCCCGCATCGCGTCCAGCCTGATAGCCCTCTTCCACATCGCCGTCGTCGTTGGTAACCGGCCCCTTGCCGCCACCGGTACCCGAAGTGAACACCAGGCCCGCAGGGGTAAAAGTCAGCGAGCAAATCCGACGTCCTTGCGGATCCGAGATCGTATTGCCCTTCTCGCCCAGATCGAGTTCCATTTTCGCGACCCTGTCATAGACGTCGAATTGGCGCTTCCAACCATCGTGTAATTCAGTCATATTGATCCTCCTTGTTTAGAGCCACAAGATAGGGCCCAGTAAAGCAAATGACAAACCCTTCATTGTTTACTTTCCTTTAGTGGCCGCGTACTTTATTTAGGCGTTCACCACGAAAAAACATTGGAAGTGATGATGCAAAATCCAGTACTGCAAGCCCCCGCCGGCTTTGTCACATGCCACCACCAAGCCGGCGAACGCCTCTCCACAGAGCGCGTTTACGCCCGCATCATCGAGCGCGACCACACGGTCTGGCGCAATGATCCAACGGAAATCGCCAACCGATTGGGCTGGCTCGACAGTCCAACCATTATGCGCGATAAGGTCGAGGAAATTCGCACGTTTATCGACGCCGTGCGCAATGATGGTTATACCCACGCCCTGTTGCTGGGCATGGGCGGCTCGAGCCTCGCGCCTGAAGTTTTCCGCGAGATCTTCGGCGTCGCCGAAGGCTATTTGGATCTCGCCGTCCTCGACAGTACCCACCCCGACGCGATCCTGGCCAAAGCCCACGCGCTCGACCCGGCCAAAACGCTTTTTCTGCCCGCCACAAAATCCGGTGGTACCGTCGAAACGCTCTCCTTTCTCAAATATTTCTACAACAAAATCGCTGCAATCTTTAGCCGCGAAACCGCCGGCCAACACTTCGCCGCCATCACCGACCCCGGCAGCGGGCTCGAAGATATGGCGGATCACCTAGGGTTTCGCCATGCCTTCCGCAACGACCCGAGTATCGGCGGACGTTATTCGGCCCTCTCCTTCTACGGCCTCGTCGCGGCCGGTGCCATCGGCATGGATCTTGACCGCCTGCTCGACAATGCGCAATCGGCACTCAACCGTCCCGATCCAGGCATTCAGCTCGGGGCTTTTTTAGGGGCGGGCATCGAGTTTGGTCGGGACAAACTGACCCTCCTCGTCTCACCTTCGCTCGCAGCGGCCGGAGCTTGGATCGAGCAGCTTGTCGCCGAAAGCACCGGCAAAAACGACAAGGGCATTCTGCCCGTCGACCTCGAACCTCCGATCAATGCCGAACACTACGGCGCCGATCGGCTCTTTGTCTATCTACGCATTGACGACGCGCTCGATGCGCGAGTCGCAGCTATAGCCGCGGCCGGCCACCCCGTCCTGCGCCTCGACTTAGAAGACCCTTACGACCTCGGCGCAGCCTTCTTCCATTGGGAAATCGCCACAGCCATCGCCGGTTATTTCCTGGCCATCCATCCCTTCGACCAACCCGATGTGGAGGCAGCCAAAATCTTCGCCCGCGACATGGTCGAGGCCTATCTACAACAAGGCCAACTGCCCTTGCAGACGCCCGACCTCGTCATCGGTAGCCTCTCCCTATACGGCAGTGGATCTGCCACGAGCCTGCCCGAGGCGTTGGTCGATTTTTCATCCGCCAGTGATCACTCCTATATCGCCCTGCAAGCATATATCCCGGCGACCCCAGCCAATACGCAAGCCCTTCAGGAACTACGCCAGCTACTGCTCGAACGCACCCACCTCGCCACAACCTTGGGTTTTGGCCCCCGTTTCCTGCATTCGACCGGCCAGTTGCACAAAGGCGACGGCGGCAAAGGACTCTTCCTACAACTAACCGCCGACGCCAAAGAAGACGCGCCGATCCCGGATGCCGCGGGCAGCGATACCACAGGCATGAGTTTCGGCGTCTTAGCGCAAGCACAGGCGCGCGGCGACCTCCAGGCGCTTATCGACCGGGGTCGGACCACGCTCCGTGTCCACTTGGGTGCCCAACCGGAATTGGGCATCGCCCAGCTTTGCCAAGCATTAACCTGATTCAGCTACTACACTGGAGATAATTGATGAGTCAAGCAGATATCGGCCTTATTGGCCTTGCCGTGATGGGCGAGAACCTCGTCCTCAATATGGCCAACCACGGTTTTACCGTCGCCGTCTATAACCGGACCACCGCCAAAGTCGACGACTTTATGGGCGATCGCGCGCAAGGTAAATCCATAATCGGCGCCTATTCACCCGAGGAACTGCTGTCAAAGCTGAAAAAACCGCGGCGGGTCATGATGATGGTCCAGGCTGGCGAGGCCGTTGACCGGGTCATCGACAGCCTGCTGCCCCTGCTCGATCCCGGCGATATCCTTATCGACGGCGGCAACTCCAACTACCAAGACACCGTCCGCCGGACCAAGGAACTGACCGAAAAAGACCTCCTCTATATAGGCACCGGCGTCTCAGGTGGCGAAGAGGGCGCGCTCAAAGGACCGAGCATTATGCCCGGCGGCAACCCAGAAGCCTGGCCACTCGTCAAAGACATCTTCCAGGCGATCGCGGCCAAAGTCGACGACGGCAGTCCCTGTTGCGATTGGGTCGGCCAGGACGGCGCCGGCCACTATGTCAAAATGGTCCACAACGGCATCGAATACGGCGATATGCAGATGATCGCCGAGGCCTATGCCCTGTTACGACAGGTATTGGGTATAGAGCCCGAGGAGATGAGCGAGATCTTCAAGCAGTGGAATAAGGGTGATCTTGACAGTTATCTCATCGAGATCACCGGCGACATCCTCGCCAAAACCGACGACGAGACCGGCCAACCGATAGTCGACCTAATCCTGGACACGGCCGGACAGAAAGGCACCGGCAAGTGGACTGGCATCGACTCACTGCAATTGGGCGCCCCAGTAACCGCGATAACTGAAGCCGTTTTCAGCCGAGCGCTTTCCTTTTTGAAAGACGAACGCGTTGCCGCCTCCGCGGTGCTCAAGGGACCAGACACCTCGTTCGATGGCGATAAAGTCACTTTTGTCGAGGATATCCGCCAAGCCCTCTATGCGGCCAAAATATGCTCCTACGCCCAGGGCTATCAATTGTTGGCTTTGGCAGCAGCAGAATATGGTTGGGATCTCAGCTACGGCAGTATCGCCCTGATGTGGCGCGGTGGTTGCATCATCCGCGCGCAATTTCTAGGCCGGATTAAAGAAGCCTTCGACGCGGACCCCGAGCTGGCCAACCTACTCTTAGCCCCCCACTTCGTCGGCGAAATCGGAAAAAACCAAGCCGCCTGGCGCCGAGTCGTGGCCACCGCCGTGACCTTGGGCGTGCCCGTTCCGACCTTTTCCAGCGCCCTCGCCTACTACGACGGCTACCGCTCCGAACGGCTGCCCGCCAACCTGCTACAGGCACAGCGCGACTATTTTGGCGCCCACACCTATGAGCGCGTCGACAAACCACGCGGCGAATTCTTCCATACGAACTGGACGGGCCGCGGCGGCACCACCGCGTCGACTCCGTATAACGCTTAGATTTTTGCGGCGCAAAGCCCATTTTCATCAACAGGGTTTTGCGCCGCGCTCCCCACTGCTGTCGCCACTAAATTTTACCCGCTGCAACAAACTCTTCCAACAGATCCAAAAAGGCTGCCGTCGCCTGTGACCGCCGCCGCCCCTTGTGCTCCACCAATCCGATTTTTCGCTTAACCAGGCCGTTTACCTGCAACACATGCAGTTTACCCGCCGCCACTTCCTCTTCCACTGCCACTTCCGGCACCAATGCGATACCCAATCCGATTTCGACATAGCGCTTTAAAATCTCGATCCCGCCTAGGTTCATCTCTACCTGCAATTCCAACCCCTCCTGGCGAAATAACTCGTCGAGCAATTGCCGGCTTGTACTTCCGCGCTCCAACGCCAAGAATGGGTGTTCTGCGACCTGCTTAAGCCCAACCCTCTTTCGTTTGCCCAGCGCGTGATCCGGCGGACAGATTAACACGTCCCGGCGTTCAAAGAGCGCTTCCCCAAAGAGATCGCGGTGTTTTACCGGCAACGTCGCCAAACCAAACTCCACCTCGTCGTTGAGCACCAAATTACCGACCTCCGGTGACATCCGGTTGCGGATATCTAACTCCACTTCCGGGTGGCGGGCGCGAAACTCGGCGAGCAGACCAGGCAGTATATAGGTGCAATTGGTATCGCTGGTCCCTATCGCTAATCGCCCCCGCAGGACACTCTTCAGGGCCGCTATATCGCTGTGAGCCTCTTCTAAACGAGCGAAGATATCCCTGGCGTGCAAAAAAAGGATCTCCCCCGCCGGCGTAAGACGGATCTGCCGTCGATTGCGCTCAAGCAACATCTCCTGCAATTCGGTCTCTAATGCCTTTATCTGCAAACTAATCGCCGGTTGTGTTAAAAAGAGCTTCTCCGCCGCGCGGGTAAAACTCTGTTCGCGAACGATTTCGTAAAAACCACGCAGCTGGTGGAGATCCATAGCCGTTGCTTCTCTTCATTAATATTAATTATGGTAAATAATAATTTATATGAATTTTCCTAATGTATCAATTTCTCTCATTGTCCTAGCATCAAACATCACTCCCGGTGCCGAACCACATCGGCACCGGCCCTTTTCCATTGAAATTAGAGACCGCGGAGGAAAATAGAAGAGGGATCGCTGAATACGGGCTAACAACCGGGCGGCCCCGACGCCTTAACAGCACCCACCCGCGGCCTTATCGATGAGTTAGAATCGCGCTTTAACCTGCCCGTCTCGCTTTGCGTTTGCGGCAAACATTATGAAGACCTGTTCGATTTAGATTAAACGGTTATAGACATTCGACAAATTTATTTTGCGCATCCCGTAACCATTTAAGAGGATGCGCATTTTTGTATTTGGCCTATATTCTTGCTTGTGACTTTATCATATGAGAAAAATAAAAAATAATCATGTTAAACCTTTTATTAGTCGGAGGCGGTGGTTTTTTGGGATCCGTCCTGCGGTATCTCGCCGGCTTACTCACTCAATCTCTGACCGGTTCGACCACCCTTCCCTATGGCACGTTGGCGGTCAATGTGCTCGGTTGCCTTATCATCGGCTTCCTCGGCGGCCTTGCTCAACACCGCCAACTATTCTCTCCAGAATTGCGTCTATTTGTCTTCACGGGCATGCTCGGCGGTTTCACGACTTTTTCTACTTTTGGTTATGATACACTCAATATTGCACGCGGCGTTGACCTACCGCTCGCCCTGCTCAATATCCTATTGCATATAAGCCTCGGCCTCGGTGCGGTGTCGCTGGGATATTGGCTATCGCGATGGAGCTAATTGCGGTGAATATTAACGATTTAATTTCGCATAGCGTTTTTTATGTGCTAACCCTTCCCATATCCAACAATATTTTCTCCCAATGAAAGGATTGCCGAATATGCCCAACCTCGCGGCAGTATTGAGCTACGAAATCAGAAGACTCTCTCGCAAGGAAGTACGCATCGCATGCGGGCAATTGCAAACCCAAGTGCGCGATCTCAAGAAGGCTATGCGCAAACAACGCGATACCATCGCATGTTTGGAGAAACAGATCGGTCAGCTTAAAGCCGTCTCAGCGCAACCAGCAGACAAGATTCTCGCAGCGGACAAGATCGACACCACGGGGAAAATTCGCATCACCCCCAGTTCGATCAAAAAACACCGCAAACGCCTCAAACTCTCGCAGAGAGAACTCAGCCAATTGCTCAATGTCAGTACCAACACCGTCGTCCGTTGGGAGGCGGGGACATCTATACCGCGCGATGCCTATCGCCCAGGCCTAGCAGAGTTGCGCACGATGGGCAATAAGGAAGTCAAGACATTGTTAAGATGAAACGGGATCGGTCGCTCATTGCCATTTTTTCAAAGTGGTTTTTTTATTCCCAATCCGCGAGATAACTATCCATTTCCCCGCGCAACTCTTCATTGCCGTGCTTGATCGCCCCCTTGTGCACTATGCGGGCCTTGCGCAATAACATCTCACACGCCGCCGCCCTACGCTCCACGACGAGTTCCGGCATATCGCGTAATAATTTGTCGAGTGCATAAATCCTGAAACGGTCCATCGCCAAGTGGGCTTGCGACAATTGGTCAGCATGGCCGCCGTATTTGCGAATGAGCTTGTCTTCGAGATAAGCGACCTCATAGCGACTGCCAATGCGCAGCCAGAGCTCGTAGTCCTCACAAGCGGGCAAGTTTTCGTCAAATAGGCCGACCGCAGCGAAAACGTCGCGGTGGATCACGATTGACGAGGGGGACATTACACACAATGGCAGGGCCTTGAAAAAAATATCGCCGCCATATTTCCGGTGATGTTTATGCGGGTTGACTCTGACGCCGTCGCGGATCCAAATCTCATCAGTGTGGCAGACCAACAACCCGCTTTCTGCCAGGCACGTGGCCTGCCGTGCGAGTTTACCGGGCAGCCATTCGTCGTCCGAATCGAGCAGGGCGATCCACTCCCCACGCGCCGCTTCGATTCCGTGGTTGCGCGCCGCGGAAACCCCGGCATTTTTTTCGAGGACCAGCAACTGCACTCGATCGGCGAATGTTGCGCGCACCCAGTCAGACGTGCCGTCGCCGGAGGCGTCATCGACGACAATAACCTCGTAGTCGCCGCCCTCCTGCAGCAAAACCGAGCGGATCGCCCGGCCGACCAGCTCGCGGCGATTATATACCGGAATTATAACGGAAAACACGCCGCCCTACCGCGGGATTTTTCCAGCGACAGCCGCGGCTTCCTCGAGCTTCTTTAGAACCAACTCTGCGGTAATCACCTCCGGCAGGATCAGCGGGCTATCGGGGCGGCCAGCGGGAAAGATCACATAGAGCGGCACGCCCGAGCGCCCGAAGGCGCGCAACAGTTGCGTGATCTCGGCATTGCGATTGGTCCAATCGGCCTTGACCAACGCCACATCGAGTTCCGTGAATCGTTGACGCACCGCCCCTTGCGACAATACCACCCGCTCGTTGACCTTACAGGTCCAACACCATTCGGCGGTAAAATCTATAAACACCATTTGCCCATTAGCAACCAATTCCTCAACCCCCCCTATGCTAAACGGACGCCAATCCAACTCATCGGCAAGCTTCCCGTCCACCGCCGCAATCTCTTGTTCAACGACCAGCAGCGGATGCAGGAACAGTCCATAGCTGCCCGCAACCAATACGAAAGCCGTTAAGCGGGCGATCTTTTGCGAGCGACCTACGTGCAGAAAACTGCCCCATTGCCCCCACACCCAACAGGCCAATGCCAACCCGAGCAGAAAAGCGCCCGTCCACACCACCCCCTCGACTCCCACCTGATTACCTAAGACCCAGAGCAACCACAATACGGTGGCCATCAATATAAAACCCATTAATTGCTTGAACCACCCCATCCAAGGACCGGGTTTGGGCAACCACCCCATCCAAGCCGGTTTTAGCGCCAACATCATATAAGGCAAGGCCATGCCAATACCGATTGCCGCAAAAACAACGACGACGACAACAGGCGGTTGTGCAAAGGCAAAACCGAGAGCGGTGCCTAAAAAGGGTGCAGTGCAGGGTGTCGCCAAGATCGTTGCCAGCACCCCATTTAAGAAAGATCCCGATAAACCTTCACGCCCCCCCAAGCCCCCCATATCACCGCTGGTGCCCGGCAGCAGAATCTCGAATACGCCAAAGAGACTCAGAGCCAGTGCAAAAACCAACGCGGCCATCGCCATCACAAAACCCGGATACTGAAACTGAAAGCCCCAACCAATTTGTTCGCCGCCGCCTTTGAGCAACAGCACCACGAGCGCCAAAGCCAAAAATGTCGCCAAGATCCCGCCGCAAAATGCCCAACCCAATTGCCGTACGCGTCTGGCGTCTTCGCCGGCCTGATTAACGAAACCAAGTATCTTAAGCGAAATAACTGGCAGCACGCAGGGCATTAGATTGAGGATTAAACCGCCCAATACGGCAAAGGCGATATAGACCCACAGCGATCTAACAACCTTGTCGTTGATCGTGTTAAAATCCCGTTCCAGTAGCCCGGGGCCGCCGTGCCCCGCTTTCAGAGCCGACCGCAAATCCAACGCCACTTCACCCGCCTCGACCTGGCCATTGGCGCGATAGACCAACACTCCGCGCAATGAATCGATCGTTGTATCGCCGTAGGGTTTTAATGATAACAGCAGCCGATCGGGGCGAATGCGCTGCGTTGAAAACTCGAAGTCGTCCGCGGCTTGCGGGTAAAAGTCGGGGATTTGTTCACCTGCAGAGAAAGTAGAAGTCTCACGCGTAAAACCCAGTTCAACCTCGAGGTCGCGCGTTCCCCGCACCGTAAAATACAATTCGACACGCTCATCCAATGCACCGGGAACGCTGGCTGCATAGCGATCAAATAGCGCTTGATGCGCACCGGGGCGATTTACTTTAGCCACTGGCAAAGCCAACGCCAAGGACGTATCTCCTGGAATGCAAAGCTCTCGGCAAACCAGCCAGCTAACCTCTGCGGCCAAATACAGCGTATCGCCGACTACCAACCCGCCCGCCCCATCAACCGTGGCCGCTAGCAAAACCTCGTCAGCATAACCGTAAACCGTCAGCCCACCCTCTTCTTCGTATTTGCTCGGTAGTGGCCATTGCAACGGACCAGCAGTGTATCCGTCCGGCGATTGCCATGCTATTTCGATCGGCAAACCGGCATCACCGCTGAAAGACCAATACGTGTGCCAGCCCTCTTCCATCTTGAGCTCGACACCGATTTTGAAGACCTGGCCAGGCACAACCGCGTCGACGGTCGCCAAGAGACGTGCTTGCACCGGATGATCGCCCGCGCCGGGCAAGGCGGCAAGCGGCCCATACAGGAGAAGCAGAAAAAACGGGGTTAGAATATAGCGATAATGCACGGCTTTCCCTCGTTAAGAGTGGCCGTATAAGAGATGCCCCAGCCAGAGCATTGGTTTCAGGCTTGCAACACGGCTTGGTGAATTTGCTCAATGTCGACAATATGACAATCAAAACGAATGGCAAAGTCGACGAGTTGCTGCCCTTTGACCATCGAACCGTCAGAGGCCATCACTTCCGACATTACCGCAGCCGGAAAAAGCCCTGCATGCCGGGCCAGTTCGACCGATCTCTCGGTGTGGCCCTGTCGCGCCAACAAACCTTCGCGGCGGGCAGCCATGGGTAGCACGTGACCGGGGATCACGATATCTTGCGGGCTAGTATCGGGGTCGAGAGTCTGGCGTATCGACTCTGCACGGTCCGCCGCCGAAACCCCCGTCGTAATGCCCGACACCGAGCCAATCTAAATGATCTTCAGTCGTAGCCAAGTGTAACATCCCGCACACCTCCAACAACATTCGATTGTTCTTATCACCCGATATATGCTCGGCGGCAACGATCAGATCGCCTTCATTTTTCCATTCTTGTGCGTCGACCAATATCAGAAAATTACCGGCACAAAAATCCTTAACGGCCACCTCCAACGTACAACACACCGATTTTCCCATCCCTATGACAATCGGTGCGCAGTGAGCACCGCCTCGTCGAATTCAATGCCCAGCCCCGGCGCATCCGGCACCGTTACAAATCCGTCGACTATATTTTCCGCGGGTCGCACCAATTCGCCCCGCCAAGCCACCTCGCCAAAAGCGTGTTCTAATACCGTAAAATTGGCAACCGTCGCAGCTAGGTGCACCCCAGCCATCGTCGACACCGGACCGGCCGGGCTATGTGGCGCGATCGGCATCTGCGCCATTTCGGCCAAGGCCGCTATACGGCGGCACTCGGTAATGCCACCTGCGTGTTTGACGTCCGGCATCAACACATCCACAGCCCCCTGGACGATATAATCCCAAAACCCTTCGCGACCGATCAACGCCTCGCCTCCGGCAATGGTCTGTCCCGAGTGCAAACGCAATTGGCGTAGCGCGTCGACGTGGTGGCGCGGCACCGGTTCCTCAAACCAATAGAGGTTCAGCGGGCTGAGCTTTTCGGCAACCTTGAATGCGGTCGCCAAATCAAAACGCTGATGGCAATCGACCAACAGCTCGATTTCATCGCCAATCGCCTCGCGGGTCTTGACAAGCCGCTCGATGCCACGCTCGGTGTCGCGTGCGAACCCGTCGCGATCCATCCGCCGCCATTGCATCTCGTCGAAAGGTGTGCTTTTAACCGCCTGGAACCCGGCATCGACCGCGCGTCTTGCCGCATTGGCAAAACCCAGTGGGCTGCGGTCGTCCGTACCCCGGTTGAGGTTGGCGTAGAAGCGTATCTTGTCGCGCCGTTTGCCCCCCATCAACTTCCAGGCCGGCACATCCATCGCTTTACCGGCCAAATCCCACAGAGCCTGGTCCACCGCACTCAGCGCCGTAGCCCCGATGCGACCGGCGTCGCCCGAAAAAATAGCCGATCCGCGAGCGAGCCGTTCCCATATCGCCTCGACTTGGGTCGGATCGATCCCCTTGAGTTGCGGCCCCAATTGCTGCAGTGCCGCGATCACCAAGCCATCGTTACCGCTCTGACTCGCCTCTCCGAGGCCGCTCAATCCCGCATCGGTGTGCAATTGTACAAAAATCCAGTTTCCGCGTTTTGACGCATCTACCTGATATATTTCCAAATGGGTAAATTGCAATCTATAACTCCAATTAAAACGACAAGTTCCAACGCATCCTCGCTTGCCGCGATTCGCTGCTGATTTGCCTAGTAGAACTTAAATAAGAGTATCGATATCCGCTATGACACACCTGGACCGCGCGTAGCGAATAGAGCAACGCTCATCGCTACCGCGACATTGAGCGATTTAACCTCGGGTGCCATCGGGATGCGCACCAACGCGTCCGTTGCTTTCTGCACTGACGGACGCAATCCCTTACTCTCATTGCCCGCGACCAACACCCTGCGCTTAGGCCAGTCTACCTGGAACAAATCTTCGCCGCCCGCCGTGGCTAGACCGTAAATCCAAAAACCGGCCTGTTGCATTTTCTCTAAGTCGCGGCCGAAATGCGTCGTCTGTATTACCGGCAGATGGAAAATCGTCCCCGACGAAGCTTTGACGACCTCGTCATTGAGCGGGTGGCCACCCCGGCTCGAAAAAAGCAGCGCCGCCGCCCCGGCCGCCGCCGCGCTGCGGGCGATCATACCCACATTGCGTAAATGCCGCACTTGGTCGAGAGCGACGATCGTGCATTCGTCCTCCAACCCCGCCAAGACATCCTCCAGGCTCGCCAATCGGACTGGACTCAGCCTAGCGACGACATCCTGATGGGCAGGCGTACCAGCCAGTTTGCCCAATTTTCCCACCTCGATAAAATCAAAGCGGACCCCGCGTTTTTGCGCTAACTCCTTGATCTTGTCGATATGCTCTCCGCTAGCTTCGCGGGAAAAATAAACGCGTTGTACCGGATGACCGGCCTCCAGCGCTTCTGCTACTTCGTGCCGTCCCCAGACGACCTGGTCCTCATCTTTTTTCTGCAAAGTCTCGCCCCCCCATTAATTATGTGACCTAAAGTTCATAAATATAGTTATTTCCAAAGTTCGCCAAAGTTTTTATGTTTGCGATCTGCGCCTCATTCCCCGGAGGTGGGAAATGGATCTTTTTGAAGCCGGACTACAGGCGCGCCAAGCCGATGATCAACCACTAGCCGCCCGCCTGCGTCCGCGCCATCTGGACGAATATATCGGCCAGAACCACATTCTCGGCCCTGGCCGCCTGTTGCGCCGCGCCATTCAGGCAGATCAACTCGCGTCACTGATCTTCTATGGCCCGCCCGGCACTGGCAAAACCACCTTGGCCTCGGTTATCGCCAACACGACTAGCGCGCATTTTATCGCGATCAATGCGGTACTGGCTGGCGTCGCCGATATCCGCCAAGCCGTCGATGAGGCCGGTGAATTGCGCAAGCTGCACGGCCGCAAGACCATCCTCTTTATCGACGAAGTCCACCGCTTCAACAAAGCTCAACAAGATGCCTTGCTGCCCTGGGTTGAAAACGGCACCATTATCCTCATCGGTGCAACGACCGAAAACCCCTATTTTTCGGTCAACCGGCCGTTGCTCTCGCGCAGTCGGGTCTTTCAACTCCAGGGACTCAATACCAAGGACCTCGAAAATATAGCCCTACAGGCGCTCGCCGACCCGCGCGGCTATGGCAACCGTCAAGTGGCCCTACAACCGGATGCGCTCGCGCATCTCGTCGACGTGGCCAATGGCGACGCCCGAGCACTACTCAACGCCCTCGAACTCGCCGTCGAAACCACCGAGCCCAATAACCAGGGTGAGATCACCGTCGACCTCGAGGTCGCCGAAGAATCGATCCAGCGCCGTGCCCTACTCTACGACAAAGAGGGCGACTATCATTTTGACACCATCAGTGCCTTTATAAAATCGCTGCGCGGCTCCGACCCCGACGCCACACTCTATTGGCTCGCGCGCATGGTCTACGCAGGTGAGGACCCGCGCT
>Ga0315339_1001824_pt1 | contig 17454 bp, 19 predicted proteins | sample ASW17metaG_FD_204514 | JGI IMG/M metagenome (GOLD analysis project Ga0315339, IMG submission 204514) | Ammonia-oxidizing marine archaeal communities from Pacific Ocean, United States - ASW #17 | ecosystem: Environmental > Aquatic > Marine > Oceanic | place: USA: California | collected 2016-12-05
TTGCATACCGCCTCGGATAAGGCGTTCGAGAACGTATTCTGCATCGAATCGATCCTTCGTTTGGCAACAAAGAATCGGTTTCCTGAATCGTCTCAACGCCTTATTCAACTGCGTCTAGTACTGTGGTTGGCATCACAAAATCCCCGGAACCACAATGCGACGATGCTTGCCCAGGCATATTCGTGAAATATGGTTCGCTAAACGATTGCCAAGCGCAACCCAAAGCGCCATCGTTGCCCGATGTCGACCGATAGTAGTTGGTTCAATCGTCTGGCGCTGGTTGTCGCCGGCATTCTCGGCGCCGGAGGCGTCGCTGCGGCGGCCGGAGCAAGCCACTATTCTGGCGACGAGCGGGTTCTTGGCGCTGTGGCGCTGGTTGCGCTTACCCACGCCGCGGCATTTCTCGCTCTTGGCCTCGCGTCGACAACCGGCCGGCTCCTGCGCGTCGGCGCCCTCGTTGTCGGTGCCGGCGTGTGCCTGTTTTGCATCGATCTCGTTATCCGGGACGTTTTCCAATTTGCATTGATGCCGATAGCGGCGCCGATCGGCGGCATTGCGATTATTGCCGGGTGGACGCTGATTGCCGTCGCCGGCGCAATCGGCCGGCGCTGATTGCCGCCCCTCAGCTGAAAATACCCAAATTCAACCATAGGCGGGTCATTTTTCGTGTCTTGACTGACTTTTGGCGCCGCGCAAGGCAGCCGCGATCTTTTTTCTCGGTATCTTGCCAGGCCATTCAACGATGTAATCTTCCAGTTCGGCCTCCGGGATATTTTCTTCCGATAACGTCCGGCCGCGCGTCGAGATCCCCGCATCATGAACGCTCCGCGAATCGCCCGAGACAAGTGGGTGCCACCAGTAAAGATCGCGTCCCTCGGCAACTAGGCGATAGCCGCAGCTCGGCGGTAGCCAGGAAAGCTCGGGAACGTTTTCAGGCGTCAGCGCGATACAATCCGGAACGTTCACATGGCGATTCGTATAATCAGTGCAACTGCATGATTTTTCGTCGAAAAATCGACAGGCGACATTGGTCCACCAGATTTCTTTGGTGTCCCAGTCCTCGAGCTTGTTGAGACAGCAGCGGCCGCAGCCATCGCACAGCGATTCCCACTCCGCCTCGTTCATTTCTGCAAGGCTCTTGACCCGCCAGAAAGGCTCGGGCGCTCCGGTCGGAACAGATTTGGGGCGTTGTGAATTCGGCATCGACGGTTCTCCGGCAGCGAATGGGACGCCACAATTAAGCGTCGAGCAAGTCCGAACTTAAGAATACAACCCACAACCGGCGTGACAGCTCAAGTTCGCTCCACACATCTTGTTTCAAAAAGGATAGCAATCGAGGCAAAGCAATGTTACTTGGTGCGTTAGCAAGCCGCAGCTTGTGGACCGTGCCCTGGTGACGAAAATCGTGTATGTGGGCGCCGGCGAGTGACCCCATTCGCTGTGACAGACAGCGGAGAAGCCCGTCATGGAACTCGATCATTTCATTGCAACTGTGGTTATTGGAGTCGTCGCCGGTGTGGCGGCCAGAATATTCGTTAAAGTCGGCACAATGGGCTATATCGGCGATATTATCGTCGGCGTAAGCAGCGCTCTGATCGTCGCCTTCATGCTCCCGACAATTGGCTTTTCGTTCGGCGGAGGCATTGAAGTGACAATCATCCTGGCGACGATCGGTGCGATCTCCGGCCTCTTTTTCCTCAGGAAAGCGAAAACCGCCTGAGGCAGGGGCGCGAGCCTTGGCAACACCGCCTATCGAAGCCTAAATCCACCCGTTTCAAGATATCCAACCGCCTTGCGTGAGTGCGCTTGTGCTGACAACATGTATGCCCTCAGAGGAGAATCGGTGTATACTTGTCGCGGCGTGAGAAAAGCGCCATGAACGATCAAACAGGAAGGGCTCAAGATAGTGACTCTTTTTGGAATCGAAATTGCAGTTCAGAGTCTTGTTGTCTGGTTGCTGGTGGGTCTGATCGCGGGCTGGCTGGCTGGTCAATTTGTCAAGGGCAGCGGCTTCGGCATCGTCGGTGACATCATTATCGGCATTGTCGGTGCGCTACTCGCCGGATTTCTGTTTCCAATGCTCGGCATTTCGCTTGGCGGCGGAATCATCGGGGTGATCATCGCCGCGACGATTGGTGCAGTGATTCTCCTCGTCATAATCAGGCTGTTAAAACGAGGCTGAGGGAAGGCGCGCCAACCGGCACACCTTTCCACAATCCCCACGGCACGACCGGGCGAAGGCTCGCCGGTACTGCATAACCATGCAGGAATCGGCCCTAGTCTGAATGCCACCGCTAGGCCGTGTCGTTCATCGTCAACAAGATTTTTCCCGAACGGCCGGGTCGCGCGGCGTGCGCCAGAGCCTCTTTGACCCTCGACATCGGATAGGTGGCCTCGATCGGAATATCGATCGTTCCGTCAATCATCAGCTTTGCCAGCTTTTCATATAGCTTTTGCTTCTCATCCGAAGCCGTCATTTTGAACCAGACCGTAAGCCAGAATCCACGCAAACTAACATCGCGAAAAAGTATGTCGGTCGCATCGAGATCGCTCTTCCCGCCTGATAAAATGCCGTAAATCACTACGGTTCCGCCCGGAGACACGGCATTGGCAAGATCCCTTGTCGATGAGCCGGCAACCGCATCGAAGGCGAGCGAGATCGGCGATCCATCAACGGCGGTGGAAATCCGCGCCGGCAAATCGGGACCATCAACCACCACCGCATCGGCACCCCGTGCAATAATCGCCGCGACCTGATCCTCGCGACGAACGATATTCACCGTATGAACGCCGAGGCGCCGGGCGAGTTGGATCACATTGTATGCGACGCTCGAATTGCCAGCGTTCTGCAACACCCAGTCTCCCGGCTGCAGCGCCACGAATTTATCCAGCATGTTCCATGCCGTTGCCGGATTGACCGCAAGCATGGCGAGTTGTAGCGGGTCGACATCATCAGGAAGGCGGAACATGCCTTGGGCGCTCGTCTTGATCCGCTCCCGCCAACTGCCGCGACCGGCATATTGAGTCAGCACACGGTCGCCGACGGCCAAATGCGACACTCCCTCACCGAGGGCCGCGACCCGCCCGACGGCCTCGCCGCCAGCGAATGCCGGCAGAGGCGGCGCGTAAGAACCGAACCGGCCTTCGAAATTCAGAAACTCTGAAGGATGCACGGGGCTCGCCAATACGTCGATAATTAACTCACCTGGACCCGGCGCACCTGGATCGGCCACCTCGACTACTTCGGCGACATCGGCGGCCAATCCAAAATGAAAATACTGAACAGCCTTCATCGACGGAATCTCCACTCATCAATTTATCTAACGCAGTGGTAGTTTACGAAAGGACGAAATAGAAGTGCCCAACCCAATCGCCCTGTATCCGCCACTACTCCTGCGGTATGCGAGCTTTGCAACCGACCCGAATTTGACCGATGATAACCGTCAGAGTACCTCCACCGGGTTTCGCCTAGAACAAAGAACAACAAGATGGTCGCTAAACCAGGAACTGCCCCCCTATATGATGCCGTAATTGTTGGCGCTGGCTTCGCCGGCCTTTATGCGCTTCATCGGCTGAGAGGGATGGGCCTGTCGGTTCGCTTGTTTGAAGAGGCCGCCGGCGTTGGCGGTACCTGGTTCTGGAACCGCTATCCCGGCGCCCGATGCGACACCGAGAGCCTTCAATACTCCTATCAATTTTCGGAGGCCCTACAACAAGAATGGGATTGGACGGAACGCTACGCGACCCAGCCCGAAATCGAGAAATACCTCAATCACGTCGCCGACCGCTTCGACCTTCGCAGCGACATCCAGCTTAATGCCCGCGTCGACAGGATTATTCTCGACGAGACCAGCGGGCACTGGACGATCGAGACAAACAATGGCGAGCCAGTGCATGCAACATTCGTCGTCATGGCGACCGGCTGCCTATCTTCGCCGACGACACCGCGGATCGAAGGGCTCGATGACTTTGCCGGGCCACGCTACCACACAGCACGTTGGCCGGACGAAGAGATCGACTTCACCGGGCTCAGGGTCGGTGTACTCGGGACCGGCTCGACGGCAATGCAGGTGGTGCCGCTCGTCGCTGAGAAGGCGAAACACCTTTTTGTTTTTCAGCGAACCGCCAATTACGCAGTGCCGGCTTGGAACGGGCCTCTCGATCCCGAGCGCGTGCGGCAATTTAAGGCGAATTATGCCGAGAACCGGCGCCTGGCAAAACAATTGGTCAGCGGATTTTTGTGTCATTACAACGACAAATCCGCGCTAGAGGTCAGCCAGGAAGAGCGCGACCGCGAATATGAGAGGCGTTGGCTCGACGGTGGCATCGGCTATCTCGGCGCATTCGCCGATATCACCTCCAACGATGATTCAAACCGCACTGCCGCCGACTTCATCCACCGAAAAATCCGCGCGATCGTCAAAGACCCGGTTATCGCCGAACAACTCGTCCCGAATTCGGTTGTCGGTTGCAAGCGCTTGTGCGTCCATGCCGAATACTATGCGACATTCAACAAAGATAACGTCACGCTGGTTGATGTGAAAGATACGCCGATCGATCGAATAACACCCGGGGGCATCGTTGTCGCGGATGAGGAATATGAGGTCGATGCGCTGGTACTGGCGACCGGTTTCGACGCAATGACCGGGGCACTTAACAAGATCGAGATACAGGGTAGGGGCGGGTTGAAGCTTGCCGAAAAATGGAACGATGGCCCACGCGCCTATCTTGGTGTCGCGACCGCCGGATTTCCGAACCTCTTCATTGTCACCGGACCAGGGAGTCCATCGGTGCTGACCAACATGGTCCCGACTATTGAGCAGCATGTTGATTTCATCGCCGATTGTATTTCCTACATGCGTACCCAGGAGTTCGCCATGATCGAGCCATCGGTCGAGGCCGAGAATGCCTGGATTGACTACAATGACGAGGTCGCCCACCGGACGCTGCGTTACGATTGCGCTTCCTGGTACCTCGGCTCCAACATTCCAGGAAAGAAGCGCGTCTTCATGCCCTTTGTTGCGGGCCTGCCTATCTATATTAGTAAATGCGAAGAAGTCGTCGCCGGAGGCTACGAAGGCTTCAATCTAACCGCAAAAACGTGACGGGAGGAGAAGCCGGGTGATTTTTCCCGAATATGAAAGTTACGACGCGCTTGGACTTGCCGAAATCGTGCGTACGGGCGCGGTAAGCGCAAGCGAATTGCTCGACGCCGCAATTGAACGCATAGAGGCCCGCGAAGGACAGATCGGCGCAATAGCCATCCGAATGTTCGACGAGGCCCGCGCGGCGATTGCATCCGGCTTGCCTTCGGGTCCGTTTACCGGCGTACCATTCTCGCTCAAGGATCTTTCTGTTAATTATTCCGGCGTTCCAACAACAGCAGCCAGTCGGCTCTATAGCGATTTTGTGCCCGACCACGATAGCACATTGGTTACCCGCTACCGGCGCGCTGGACTTGTCACTCTTGCCAAGACCAAGACGCCCGAATTCGCACTATCGCTGACCACCGAACCGACTCTTTACGGTCCCGCCCGTAATCCTTGGAACCTTGCCTATTCGCCTGGCGGCTCCTCCGGTGGTGCCGCCGCCGCGGTCGCCGCCGGGTATATGCCAATGGCGCACGCCACCGATGGCGGCGGCAGTATCCGCGTGCCGGCCTCGTTCTGTGGCCTGTTCGGACTGAAGCCATCGCGGGGACGGATCTCGCTGGCACCCGATTTCGGAGAAATGCTGGCGGGGATGGCAACCAGCCATTGCCTGTCGTGGAGTGTGCGCGACAGTGCCGCTCTCCTCGACGCCAGCGCCGGCCCAGAACCCGGCGACCCTTACGCCGCGCCGCCCCTCGCCCGGCCGCTTCTCGACGAGGTCGGAGCACCACCGGGAAAGTTGCGCATCGCTCTTTGCGCCACGGATTTTCTTGGCAATCAGATCGATCCCGAATGCGAAGCTGCGGCCCGTGCCGCGGGCATTCTATGCGAAACACTCGGCCATCATGTCGAGGAGGCAAGGCCGGACCTTGATGGCCTGTCGCTGCTCGATGCGTGGCGCGTGATTCCGGCGATCAACGTATTCGTCAACGCCAGCACGCGCGCTAAAGCGCTTGGACGGGAAGTAAGCCCATCCGATCTCGAGCCGTTGAACTTTGCCTGGATGGAAGCGGGCCGTGAATATAGTGGGGCGGACTTTTTGCGCGTCATTTCTCTGATGCACGCACTCGCTCGCCGAGTCGGCGCATTCTTTGAAAACTACGACCTTATTCTGACACCGACCCTCGGGCAGAAGTCATTGAAGCTCGGAACCATCGACACGCAGAGCACGGATGTCGAACGGCACGTATCGCTTCTCTTCGGTGAGATCGCGCCACATACCGCGCTTTTTAACCAGACTGGCGGCGCAGCAATGTCAGTTCCTTTCACCCAGACGCAAGACGGGCTTCCACTCGGCGTGCAGTTTGCCGGGCGCCTCGGCGACGAACCGAAGCTTATCCGCCTCGCCGCGCAGATTGAAGAAGCCCAGCCATGGTTCAATTCGAGGCCGGCAACGTTCAGCTAATATTTTAGATGTTTCTGTATTGCAGCGTCATTGCCTGGCCGGAAATGTGAGAAGCCGATCAACGACCGTGCCCCTACTCCCAAGCATTTTACTTGCAAATCCATTTTCTTTTGCGAAAAAATGCCGAGCAAATGGCCTCGCTCGCCAAACCTGCTAGAATCGACTCATGCGCGATCCGTTCCAAAGTAAGCGAAGGCGCCGGCGCGGCTTCAGGCTGATCGAAGTCGATGCGTGGATCGATACATCGGTCTATCGTGCTTGGCGCGCCGTCGCCCAGGTCCTCGGATCGGTATCGATCTTCATGCGGCGCTTTCGCGCCACGGGGTTTACGCGCGCCGCGGTCGAAGTTGCGGGCGACGGATTTACACTTGCCTGCGGCGGCCTGATTTTGATGCTGGCGCTGGCGCTGCCCGCTTTCGATGCGACGCGAACCGATTGGCGCAGCCAGGGCGACTATTCACTGACCATCCTCGACCGCTACGGCAACGAGATCGGCAAGCGCGGCATCCGCCAATCCGACGCAGTGCCGCTTGAAGAATATCCAGATCACCTGATCAAGACGGTGCTAGCGACCGAAGACCGGCGCTTCTTTATCCATTTCGGCATTGATTTTCTCGGCATATTCCGGGCTCTGCTGGAAAATATTCGTGCGAACGCGGTTGTTCAGGGCGGTTCTTCGCTTTCCCAGCAACTCGCCAAAAACCTGTTTCTATCGAACGAGCAGACGCTGGAACGTAAAATCAAGGAGGCATTCCTGGCCATCTGGCTCGAGGCCAATCTCTCAAAACCCGAGATCCTGAAGCTATACCTCGATCGTGCCTATATGGGCGGTGGCAATTTCGGTGTTGAAGCCGCTTCGGAGTTTTACTTCGACAAATCTGCGGCGGACGTGACTCTGGCCGAGGCGGCGCTCCTTGCAGGCCTGTTCAAGGCGCCGGCGCGCTATGCACCGCATGTCAACCTTCCGGCCGCGCGCGCGCGCGCCAACGAGGTCCTGACCAATATGGTCCAAGCCGGCTTCATGACCGAAGGTCAGGTCATCGGCGCACGCCGTCACCCGGCCGACGTCGTCGAACGCGTTAAGACATCCGAAGCGCCGGATTATTTCCTCGACTGGGTGTTCGAGGAAGTAAAACGCATGGCGCCCAATGCCGATCGCGTCCTGACTGTCCGCTCGACCATCGATATGCCGGTGCAGCATGCGGCCGAGGAGGCGATCGAGTCGACGCTGCGCCAGAGCGGTGAGTCCTACCGCGTAAAGCAGGCAGCGACGGTCGCCATAGAGAGCGACGGTGCGGTTCGCGTGATGGTCGGTGGGCGAGACTATGGCGAAAGCCAGTTTAATCGCGCAACGAACGCTCTTCGTCAGCCCGGTTCCTCATTCAAGCCCTATGTGTACGCCACGGCAATGATGAATGGATTCACGCCTGAATCGGTCGTGCTTGATGCCCCTATCTGTATCGGCAATTGGTGCCCGCGCAACTATGCCGGTCGCTATGCCGGCCGCGTCACCCTGACCACCGCGCTGGTCAAGTCGATCAATACGATACCGGTGCGCCTCGCCCAAAAGATCGGTCGCGACAAGATCGTCGAAGTCGCCCATGCAATGGGATTGACCACCGATCTCAGGATCACCCGCTCCCTCCCCCTCGGCGCATCCGAGGTCACGGTTCTCGATCAGGCGGCGGGCTACGGAGCTCTAGCCTCTGGGGGATTTAAGACGACGCCCTATGGATTTACCCAGATCATTACCAGCCAGGGCGAGGTCATCTACGATCGCGATCGCGACGCACCACCGGCGACGCGTGTCCTGGACGATTCGACCGTCGCGGCGATGAACGGCATCCTTTCACAAGTTCCCGAGCGGGGAACCGGCCGTCGTGCCAAGCTCGATGGAATCAGAACCGCCGGCAAGACTGGAACCACTTCGGCGTGGCGTGACGGGTGGTTCGTCGGCTATACGGGCAACTATATTGCCGCGGTATGGATGGGCAATGACGACTACACCTCGACGCGCCGGCTAACCGGCGGCAGGCTGCCGGCGATGATCTGGAAGCAATATATGACCTTCGCTCACAGCGGAATCGATCTTAGGCCGATCCCATTTGTCGACGCTGAACAGGCCGCCGAGGAGGATATCATCGCCGCCGGCGCTTCCGTCGCGGCGCCCGCCATCGATGGACCGGGAAGCCTTTCGAGTGCGACGAGCGACCGGCTGCGGATGCTCGAGCGGCTGATGCGCGAGGCGCCATCGCTGCGGCCCTATGCCGGCTTGTGGCCACCCTCGCCGGCCGGCTTGACCGGTGCCCCGCCGGTTTCCAGCCAACCGGCGGCGATCACACCAGCGGCGCCAACCGGGCCGACGCTCTTTCCGATTGTTCAATAGATTGCCGAGTCTGAAGGACGCCCGAAGCAGCGATGTAGCGCGTGGGACGAAGCCGCTGTATCGTTCAGGCGAAATTATCAGAGGCCCCTAACTTGCGTTTGCTCATCGACATTGCCATCGCCATCCTCGTTGCCACGTCGATCGGTTTCTCAACCGCATGGTTCGCGGTCGAGCGCGGACGTCTTTTCGGCGCCGTGGTCGTCGGCGCATGGACGACGTGGCCCGATGCCGGCGGCCCGGATGCCGATCCTTATTCGGTCGCGTTGCTCGCGCGTTCCGGCGAAGTGCCACTGGGCGCTGGCGAGGGCCTCGCCTTCAAAGCCGTCGCCGACAGCGAGGGCGATCTGCTGTCAGGAAATTGCGTCTATTCGGTCGCCGGACAGACGCCATCCGCGCGACTTTGGACGCTTACCGCCTATGACCGCGACGGACATCTGATGGTCAATGCCGCGCGCCGCTCCGGCTTCCATTCCCGTGAGATTCTGCGTCGCCCTGACGGTAGATTCGAAATCGTCGTCTCTCAGAATGTCGGACCCGGCAATTGGCTCCCGATCGCCCAAGTTGAAAACTTCCAACTCATACTTCGCCTCTACGACACGCCGCTCACCACCGCCAGCGAAATTGTCGATGTCGACATGCCTCATATTGAAAGGGTGCGGTGCGGATGACGCGTACAATTCTTTTTTTGGTCGGAGGCGTGTTGCTTGGCGGCATCATTCATATCGCAGTCGTGTTCATGGTGCCCTATTACGCAAATCGGGATGCATGGGCGCAGATGGACCGATTCGGGCCGGACGACCAGTTCCATGTTTTACGTCTGCCGGAAGCCGGAGCGGAGCCCCTTACTTCGCTCGATCCACGAATGCTGCATGCCGTATGCAGATTTTCACTCGCTGGTGGCCCGGTCAGAATCACTGCGAATTTGCCGGATGAGTTCTGGTCGATCGCTATTTTCGATCGTCGTGGCCGCAATATTTACAGTCTCAACGACCGCTCGGCCGAGCGGGCGCGCCTTGATCTTGCCGTCATCACGCCGGTCCAAATGGCTCAACTGCGGCAGGATCCGCCAGGATCCCTGGAGACTGCAATCGTTATAGAGCTTCCGCTCAACGAGGGATTCGCGCTGCTAAGGGCCTTCGTTTCCGACGACACTGAGGTCAGCAGGGCAACGGCATTGCTGCAGACAGCCGATTGCTCGGGATCGCTCTAGATTCAGTATGACTTGCCCGGCCGCCACTGGCGGCCAAGACATTGGAAATCCTCGCGCCCGGCCGCATCGCGAATTCTGTAACCGAGATCTAGATTTTGGCGTTCGATTCGAACACCTGGAAAGATCACAATCTCACCGAGAACAACCGTATCATCTGACTGGCGCGGTTTGGTTGGCGCGAGCGATCTGAATTCGACAATAATGCCCATGCGATCTCCTCGGAGATCGGACCGGTCAATCTCGCGCCCCCGGCCCTTGGGCGAACGCCTTTAACATCAATTGGGCAATTTAGATGCCGCCAAGGTTAATAGTTCGTTACCGCCGCGAAACTCAACTATCTCCGGGCAACCGCATGCAATGATTGTCAAGTTCCGTGCCGCCATATCCCTCAGCCAGCAGTGGAAAGGCGCTGTCGAGCCAGTTTCGGCGGAACGGCTCGGCAGGAGTCAAAAATGACGGTCCAAGTTCGGCGACACTGCGCGCGCCAAGAAGACCCATACAGCTTCTCATTTCATCCTCTAGGATTTCCAGCACGCGCGTCAGGGCGGTTTCGCCGCCAGCACCGAGCGCAATGCCCTGCAGCCGGCCAATCGCGACCGCATTGGCGCCGAGCGCCAACGCCTTGACCACGTCACCGCCGCGCAGAATACACCCATCAACGATGATCGTCGCCCGCCCGCCGACGGCCTCCGAGATGCCACGAACCAAACCGACCGCGCCCTCGCTGTGATCAAGCTGGCGTCCGCCATGGTTGGAGATATAGACGCCGTTGACACCATGCTCGATTGCAAGCAGGGCGTCCTCGGCGGTGGCAATTCCTTTGAGAATTAAAGGCACATCGATATTGGCTCGGATACGCTCGACGTCCTTCCAGGTGAAACGTTGCTGATGAACTCCAGTACCAAGATTCTTCCGCGCCGTCGGGCTGTGACCCTTGGCCACGTCGCGGTCCCGACGGCTGTAATGGGCACGATCAACCGTGAGTGCGATCGCGCGAAAGTCGTTGTCGATAGCGCGTTTTATGGTCTCGTCGACCCAATCGGTGTCGCCCCGCACATAAAGCTGAAAGAATTTTGGGTGGTCCGCCGCTTTCGCCACTTCCTCAAGACCCGGATGGGCGACCGAACTCAACATGTGGATGTTGCCAAAAGCAGCCGCCGCGCGAGTCGGCGCAGTTCCGCCTTCGGCGATGATGTCCTGTAGCGAGCCGATTGGCGCCAACATCACTGGAATGCGCATTGGGTGGCCAAACAAAGTCGTCGACATGTCGATTTCCGAAACGTCGCGAAGCACGCGCGGTCGAAAGGCAATCGAATCGAGCGCTCGCCGGTTTCGATTGAGCGTCGTCTCGGATTCCGAGCCGCCCATCAAATAGTCCCATGTACCAGGTGTCAGATTTGCCTTGGCGCGCGCGAGGTACTGAAACGCGGTCGCCGGCTCGTCGGTTGTCGTCATTGGAAAAGTCTCCACTGCGGGGAAAGGACGCGCTCAGCGCGGCGGATGGGCAATGAAATAGGCCGTGTCTTCCGGCTTTTGAACCCAATCCGCAACGCCTCGGTTGTCGATATGGTGTGAGGTCTTGTCATCGCCAAAGCGCACGCGGAAAAGAAGCGTGCGTTCTTCTCCGTTGACATATTCGTGCAGATCGCCCGGCGGATGGACGGCATATGAGCCGGGCACGATATCAACTTCGCGCTCCGGCGTGCGCATTCGGCCGCCGCCGGTATAACAAAAATAGATCTCGGTCATGAATGGATGACAATGGTATGGGCTGATCTGACCGGGCTCCCAACATGCCACCGCAGTGTCGCCACCTGACCATCGACTGAGAATATTCTCGACATGCCTGACGCTGTCGAAGCGCTGTTCTTTGTTGATGTCGAACACGTCCATTGATTTATCCTCACTCCATTAGCGTTGTTCTTGCCGTGATATCGAGGTCACCTTGTGTCGATATCCAGATGCCCATGTCGCTCTGTCGAATCCCAAACATCCATGTCCGTATACAACAGAAGGCACCGATACGGATGCAAAATTCGCAAATGTTGCAAGTGTGCGTTGTCAAGGAAAGCGCGTATTTCCATTTGTAACGCCGAGCCGTGATCACTCTTGGACGAGATCGAGAAATGCGCGAGCATTCCGGTCCTCGACTTCGACGATCCATAGATCCGGGTCGAAGCGCATCTCGCTGGCAAGTCGTGCGTCGACCGCGGATCGCTCGGTCTGTTCCATCAGGATTTGGAAAAGTCGATCGCGTGGCCTTGTATCAATGAATGCTGATTGCGGCGCCGGACCGTAGAGGTCGGCCGTCCCGTCGAGGCGATCGACAATGACAAGAATCGCGCCGGCCTCATCAACCCCATGGCGCGCCACCGTCGCCATCGCTCCCTCGGAGAAACAACGCCGGATGTAGGCCCCGACCCATAGCCCGGAGGTGATGCGCATCGCGTCAGATCAGTTCGCCGACAACGCACCGATCGCGATCAAGCGATCGATGACATCGTCGTCCGCTGTGCCGCTGAGCGGAAGTCCGTTATCAAGCTCGAACCGCCGGATGGCACTGGCCGTCTCCTCATTGCGTCCGCCGCCAACCGCGATCGGCCCATAGCCGATGCGGTTCATTGCGGTCTGAACGCGCTCATATCGTAAGCGCTCCCCTTCGCTTGCCATCGCCTCGGTCGCGTTGATAACCGGCAACGAAGGCGGCACATCAGTGCCGGACAGTGGACGAAGCGTCGCCGGCACTTTCGTTGCGTTATGTGCGGGCAGTGTCGTTGGCACGACCGCCTCCGCCATTTTCATGTGATCGAGAAGCTCGTCCGAGGGCTCCCCGTTAACCAGGAGGCCTTCCTCTTTCTGGTAGGCGGTGATCGCCGAGCGTGACAGAGTTCCGTACACCCCGTCGATCGAACCGAGATAGAGTCCGGTGCCGGCGAGAACCGTCTGAATCTCATGGATCAGGCTCGCCTCCATGGATTTGGCCGCGATCATGTCTCGGGTCGGCGCGGCGCGCGGCAGCGGCGGGGCAATGGATCCGGTCCGATCGTCGCGCCGCGGCGGAATTGGAACGACGGCCGGATTTGCCCGAATATCGCGCTCAATCACGAGCGCCGGGCGCGTCGAGAAAAGTGGTTCTGGATGGCGCGTATTTTGCAGGAACATTGCGTTCGAAACGATCGCGGTCGCTGTCAATGCCATGACCAGAAGCCCTCCCGACATGGCCGGATTATCGCAGGCGCAATCGACCAGCCGACCAATCGGGCTTTCGACCAGGTCGATATCAATTTCATTCGTGGCGCCGCGCCGGCTGGCCGTCGCACCGCGTTTCCGGTTGTCAGGCACTCTTACGTTCCTTCTCCTCACCCTCGGACAAATCAGATTGCCCGGAGTTATTTGCTTGCTGGCGATCCGCCACTCTTTCAACCGGCAGCAATACGCTCGCACTCGTACCGACGCCCGGTGTGCTTTCGATTATCATGCGGCCGCCGTGCAGGGTGGCGAGTCCCTTGACCGTAGACAGTCCCAGTCCGCTTCCCTCGCAGTGGCTGCTATAAACAGTCCCGGCTTGCACGAAAGGCGTTCCCAGCCGCGGGAGATCGTCCGCCGAGATTCCGATACCGGTGTCCTCGACGAAGATCGCCATCATTTTTCCTTCGACCCGCGCGCCCACTGTGACCGTACCGCCACGATCGGTGAATTTGATTGCATTGGACAACAGATTAAGCAGGATCTGGCGGCAAGCGCGAAGATCGGCGACAATTTCGGGAAGATCGTCCGGCAGCACACGGACGATAGAAATTCCTCGATCGATAGCTTGCTGGCTGACCATGTCGCAACAGCCCGTAATCACCGGCGCGAGTTGCATCGACTCTGGAAAAATATTGAACATGCCGGACTCGATTTTCGACATGTCGAGAATACCGTTGACGACCTCTAGCAAATGCTCGCCCGAGGAGCGGATCAGCTTGGCGTATTCACGCCGGCGATCAATCCCGGTGTCCTTTATCTTGTCGCTTTCCAGAATCTCCGAGAAGCCGATGATCGCATTCAGCGGTGTGCGCAACTCGTGACTCATGTGAGCAAGGAACTGGGTCTTTGCCCGATTGGCGCGGTCCGCGGATTTCCTGGCTTCGCTTAGCTTGCTCTCGCGCTCACGGCGCTCGGTTACATCACGGGTGATTGCGACAACCGCGCTCACGGCACCGGCGTGATCGATTGCCGGTCGGCAACGCATCTCGACATGAACGTAGTGCGGCCTCCCGGTATTTGTTTGGGTGGTGAAATGCCGTAGGCGGAACTCGGCGGTGGCTGAACGGCGCAACTCATAGGCACTCGACAGCGCCTCAAGATAAGCCGGGCGATCGGCGGTATGAACGCGACGGAAAAACCCGTCGCCGAGCAAATCGGCAACCGACGAGCCGGTCAATGAGCGGGCGGCCGGCGACGCGAATTCAACATCGCCATTGGCGGAATGGCGCGTGATCATATCGGTGGCGTGGTCGGCAAGCAGCCGATAACGCTCCTCGCCGAGGTGGTTGGCGCGGGCGCTTTGGCGCGCCAGCTCCTCAGCCCGTAATGTAAGGCTACCGCCGTACAGGATTGCACCGATGACGAGAGATACGCCAATTGGAGCGTTGTGCGTGAACTCCGGTCCCGACGAGAGAAATCCGGCAGCAGCAGCCGAAGGAAGAAAAAGGAACCCGAACATGGCGATTGCAATGGCCGCCGAGATTACCCTTCGCGAACCCGATAGCGAGGATTCGAATGGCACCAGCGGCAACCAAACCAGGGCCAGTGAATAGACGCCGCCGGTTCGTCCCGCCACCCAGACGATAAGAACGGTGAACGCCGCGGCGGAGGCAATATGAGCGATCTCCAACCGACCTGATCTCGAAAGAAATCCAGCGATCGCCAACGGCGCAATGAACCAGGAGAATGTCAGTGCCTCGGCAACCGAGGTTGGGCCGAAGACAGCCAGCCAAATTGGCAGAACCGACAGCGCCAAAAGCCCGACACCAAGATGGGTGGCGATGAAATTGCGATGGCGCAGCATCGATAGACGATCGCCAACCACCGAATCACAGACCGTCCCATCAAGGGCCTTACTAATAAACGCGGGATTCAAAGACATACGCTACGCAACACCGGCGACCGGATGGAAAGGAATTGTGAACCAAGCCAATATGTTTTGGCAGGTCTGCATTAAGGAACGCTAAAGCCCGTTTGGGTGCCCTTCGGTATCGCCACTCAGAGGCCGGCGTGCTCACATTGTCGTCGAAAACCGTGATTTTCCGGGGTTTCGACTTGATCGAGGCAAGGTAGGGGAAGCCGATGACGCAACGCCTTGAAGCATCTAAAATTTGAATTAATTTTGTAGGACCGTTTGAACACGGTCTTGAGAGGATGGCGCCTAAGGTCACGCAGATCGCGATTTATTGCGCCGGCGATCGGCGATTCGAGAGGGACGGGCTAATGTTTCTGATTCGAGCGGCATTCTGGTTTTCGATTGTCATCATGCTCATCCCCGCTGATCCCGAGACCAACACGCCGGCGCCGCGGGTGACGGTTATGGAAGCGTTGGGGGCGGCACAAGCCACCGTTGCCGACCTCTCGAAATTTTGTGATCGCAACCCGGATATCTGCGTTGCCGGCAATGCCGCGTTCCATGTTTTCGCCGAGAAGGCACAAAGCGGTGCACGAATGATTTACCGCTATTTTGATGACAGTTTCGAGGGCAGCGGTGCTGACGACGAGCAAGGGACCCTGACCGGAGGCGATCTTTTGCCCGAATGGCGCGGTCCGAGAGGCGACGACACCGCGTGACGATTCTGGTCAAGGCAGTGGCGAAACGGCTTATCACAACGCCATTGTGGGTACGATCATTCGATCTCGGCAAAGCCGACGAGGTTTGCAGACGATAGGATCGAGCCTATATGACTGACACTGTCAGTGATGCGAATCCGCAAGCCGAGCATAAATGTCGATCGATGAAATTCTGGAAAACTTCGCGCTTCTCGACGATTGGGAAGATCGCTACCGCTATGTCATCGAACTCGGCAAAGAGCTTGATTCTCTAGCCGAATCCGACAGGACCTCACAGAACAAGGTGCGGGGTTGCGCAAGTCAAGTTTGGCTTTCCACCCATATCGACAGTACTCAGCAACCGCCTCACCTGACTTTCAGTGGTGATAGCGATGCGCATATCGTGCGCGGGTTGGTGGCAATCGCGATCGCCATATTCAATGACAAGCGGCCGGCAGAAATACTCGATACGGATGCCGGGGTGGTTTTCGAGCGCCTTGGACTCAGCCAACATTTGACGGCGCAGCGATCAAACGGCCTCAGAGCGCTTGTCGACCGAATCAAGCTTGACGCTGTTGCATTGCAGGCTACAGCGTAAACCCGCTTCCGCCGCGGCGGTGGGCGGCATCTCCGGCTCGGTACCAATACGGCAGTGGCTCAGACAGACGAAAGCCGTCGCCGGCGAACCGGCAACGGCTTACAACAACTCGGTAGTCGCGGATCTTTCCGCTCAGCCTTTCCGGCGGCGCTGCTGGCCGAGGCCCATTTTCTTGGCAAGCGCCGAACGTGCCGCGGCATAGTTTGGCGCAACCATCGGATAGTCGACCGCCAAACTCCATTTATCCCTGTAGTCCTCGGGAGAAAGATCGTAATGCGTTCGCAGATGGCGCTTCAGCGATTTGAACTTCTTTCCGTCTTCAAGACAGATGATGTAATCGGGAAATATTGACTTCTTCGGATTCACCGCCGGCTTGAGCGGCTCAGGCTCCGGTTCATTCAAACCACTGTGGGTACTGCTCAATGCCTGATGAACATTGGCGATTAGTGCAGGTAATTCGGACGCCGGCACTGTGTTATTGCTAACATAGGCGGAGACAATATCCGCCGCCAGATCAATAAGGTCGGCGCCAGCCGCTTGGTCACTCATGTTTCACCTTGATGCTGTTGTTATTGGCTAAATGTCGTAACGGATCAAAGTCGACGATAAAATCGGCTAAATATCGGTATGTTTTAAAATACCAGCTAGAACCGAGACCGTTTGATCCGAATCTGTTACTTGTTTCGTCATATAGTTTGTAACGTTGAAAAACAAGACACAATTTCGAATCTATCAGTTTTACTTGGTATTCTTACAGGAATCGCGTCAGCATGCCGCAGGTTAAACATATATTTCCACAGTACTAGACGCAGTTGAATAAGGCGTTGAGACGATTCAGGAAACCGATTCTTTGTTGCCAAACGAAGGATCGATTCGATGCAGAATACGTTCTCGAACGCCTTA
>Ga0315339_1001825_pt1 | contig 17449 bp, 11 predicted proteins | sample ASW17metaG_FD_204514 | JGI IMG/M metagenome (GOLD analysis project Ga0315339, IMG submission 204514) | Ammonia-oxidizing marine archaeal communities from Pacific Ocean, United States - ASW #17 | ecosystem: Environmental > Aquatic > Marine > Oceanic | place: USA: California | collected 2016-12-05
CAGCGCGAGCATGACGGCGGTGCTGAATCTCAATTCATCGCCAACCGCCTCGATCTCGAACTCGTCCACCCCTGTCGGAATTTCCTTTCCTGTCAGTGGGCGAGATTGCCCAGGAGGGGGCGGCCGCATGTCATCCACCGCCTGTGTTTGGGGCTGGGACTCGCTTCTTGGGTCAAACGGCAGGCCGTCCACGATCAGGTCGTCTATGACCGCTGTCCCACTGGAGTTGATCGACACCAGTACCTTCACATCCCTTGAACGTTCAATGATGCGGCCAGTCCCCTCCGGAACGAAGAAGGTGTCGATGCCGAATTCGAGGCGGTTTCTGGAGATCACCGTGCCCTTGATGAACACCCTGTCAGAACTGGGCCTCTCGTAGAGATACGACCCCGCCCGCCAAACGCTATCGGGGTCCTCGTACAGGTCCACGTATAACTTCGTACCCAGCGGACTTCCTTCCATGCGTGGGGGTAGATCGGCGATCTCGTAGGCCAGAATGGCATAGTCGCCCTGAAACAATGACCGGGGGTCGACGGGCGCGGTCTGGAGCAACACGCTGGTGCCGGTGCGCAGCGTGTTTTCTTTAATGGCGATGAAGGCCAGTAGCAGGATGATCTGCCCGGCTACCGTGGCCCAGAAGGCGCTCTTGAGGATGCCGCTCATCGTGGGCTTCTCATCGTGGACTTCCGGTGGCCCTGATGCGTTCCAGCATCTTCTGCCTGGCGCGCTCCACCAGATACCCGCCGAGGAGCAGGATCACTCCTGCAGCCACGAAGATCAACGAGCGGTCCAGCAGGCCCCAGCTGTACTCAAAGTAACGGGCGATTATATCTATACCGATGAAGAGCAGGCCGATGTTGACCCACGTCTCCTTTCCTCGCACATACCCGGAAGCCAGCACGCCCAGCAGGGTGAGCGCCAGCAGGGTATTGAACAAGATCGTGTAGAAGACCTCGCCGCCGGTGTTCGCTCCGATCACCGCGTAGGCCGCGGCCAAAAGGATGGCGATGGCGACGCCCTCTAGTCCGCTGAGGGTGAACTTTCCTTCGCTGCGGCGATGCAACCATGCCGTCGCAAAGACCAGTGCCAGGGTCAACACCCCGGCTGCGACGATCAGCACTCGGAAGCCTATTTCGGTGTCGCCTTGAACGTATCGGCCATCGTCAGGTGAATCAAACACATCGCTGAAAGTCAGGACGAAGATCGCCGCCAGGGCCGTGATCATGCCCACCAGTTCGAATACCTCTGAGTAGGGTCGTAGGACGGCAATCTCTTCTTTCATACGCCCAACGGCCAACAGCATCAGACCCAATATCAAGAACAATGAAGAGCCCAAGACCGCTTCGCCCAGGTAGACGCCGTCGATCCAATCGGGCATACGGAAGCCGATCGCCGCCAGGAACAGCACAATGCCCAGAAATTGGATCGGCTGGGATCTGACGATGTAGACCAACGGAAGAACGCCCAGGAACCAGAACAGCATCAGTCTGGGGTCGTTCACATCGACATTGTAGACCTGGCCCACCAGGTGAACGCCAGCCCCGTAGATGATGCAAGCTATGAGAACCATTGCGGAACCGACCCGGTCGTAGCCACGGTGGTAGCGAAGGAAGTAACCCAGCCCGTGTGCGGCGACGATGACGCCTAGGATGATGGCCAGCTTGGGCGTGCGGTCGATGCCGTCCCAATTGGCCGCGAAGAACAGTATTATGCCCAACCCTACCAGGACGGCACCAATCACGGAAAGGCCAGTTACCAACCTTCCCTGGGCTCGCTGTGACCTTGGGGTTATCTGGGGGGCGGAGTAGCGATCACGGATGGCCTGACTTTGCTCGGCCGTGATGATGCCATCGGACTGCCAGCGGGTTAATTCGCCAGGCAACCGCTCAAGGAATCTCTCGTCCCCAGGGCCTGCATTTGAACTGCTCTGTGCCATATCTCTATCTTAGATACGTAGCCCGCCCAGTAAAAGTCCCAACAAACGAATGTAGCCAGAAGTTGAGAGACCTCAGTGGTGCTTCGCACGACTACGCAGTGATGGCGAACCGGGCGTCCTCGGCGAGCATGGCCGACAGGCCCATGGCCTCAAAGCAGTCTTCAAGGCTGACCATGTTGTCCATCAGATGGGTAGTCGTGCCTTTCTCTTTCAATTGCGCCATCACCTGTCCCACCACGTGGGTTACCGACAAAAGAGCGCTGGCCGGGTAGATGACGATCTTGAAGCCGAAATCTTCCAGCTCGGAGGCCGAGAGTAGCGGAGACTTACCCGATTCAACATAGTTGAACAGCAGGGGAATATCCAGGTTCTTGGCAGCCCGCTCCACTTCTTCCGGCGTCCTGAGGGCTTCAATAAACAGTGCGTCGGCCCCGGCCTTAACGTACTCGTCGCAACGGTGCATGGCGTCGTCCCATCCGGTTACGGCGATGGAGTCGGTCCGCACTATGATTGTGAAATCGTCATCGGTCCGGGCATCCACCGCGGCCCGTATCTTCTGGACCATGTCCTCGGTGGCGATAACCTTTTTGTCGTCCAGGTGGCCGCAGCGCTTGGGCAATTCCTGGTCTTCTATATGGATGGCTGCCACGCCGGCCCGCTCGTACTGCCGGACGGTCCGGCGCACGTTGAGCACGCCGCCGTAGCCGGTGTCGGCGTCGGCGATCAGAGGAATTTCAAGTATGTCCGCCAGCGACGCAGCGTTGGCCACCATCTCAGTCATGCTCGCCAGACCAAGGTCCGGGTGGCCGAGTTGCGCGACTGATGTTCCGGCTCCGGTCATGTACACCGCCGGGAATCCGGCTTTTTCGATCAGCTTGGCGGTCAGGCAATCGTATGCCCCCGGGGCCTGGATTATTCCGGGCTCGTTCAGCAGTTGGCGAAACTTGGTGGTGGTGCGCATGCGGGCCTCCGGTGTGGATATGGATTGAGCGTGATTAACACGTGGCGACATTATACAAGGGTCTGAGTCGGAAAACCTGGGAGTATCAAAAGCCAGCGGGACGGGCAGCCGTAGCTCACGCGATCATGCCGCCGTCGATGGTCAGTACCTGGCCGGTGATGTAGCTGGCGCCGTCGCTGGCAAGGAAGATCACGGCCTCGGCCACATCTTCCGGGGTACCGAAGCGTCCCATGGGAATCGTCGTCAGGATCTTTTCCTGAGTTTTTTCGGTTAGTTCGTCGACCATAGCCGTGGTGATGTAGCCAGGGGCCAGGGCGTTCACGGTGACGTTCCGGGAGGCGACTTCCCTGGCGACGGCCTTGGTCAGGCCGACCAGACCAGCCTTGGCGGCGGCGTAGTTGGCCTGGCCCGGATTGCCGGAAAGCCCTACAACCGAGGACATGTTTATCACCCGGCCGGACCGCTGCCGGATCATATGAGTCATAGCAAATTTAGTGCAGAGGAACGCGCCGCGCAGGTTCACGTTCATCACGCTATCAAAGTCTTCCGGCTTCATCCGGATCAACAGTTGGTCTTTGGTGATGCCGGCGTTATTGACCAGGATGTCGATGCTGCCGAAGTGCTCAACCAGATTGTTGATGACGGATTGAGCTTTATCTTCTTCGGACACGTCTCCACCAACCAGGAACGCTTCTCCACCGTCTTTGTTGATGGAATCGACAACAACGGTGGCCAATTCTGAACTGGCGTGGAAGTTGACTCCGACCTTGGCGCCGGCCTTGGCCAGGCGGCACGCCACGACAGCGCCTATCCCCCGGGAAGCCCCGGTGACCAGCGCGACCTTACCACCTAGATCGATTCCCGACATCTGGTGGGTCTACCTGCCTGCGCCACTGCCGGTAGTCTTAGCTCCGTTCATGCTGACCAGGTCTTGCCGCATGATGTCGACCATGCCCAGGTTCACGTAGCGGACGGCGGTGCTGATGGCGGCCAGTATCTCATCGGCACGGCTGGAGCCGTGGCCCACGATAACCGGGCCGTTGACGCCGAATAGCGGGCCGCCGTTGGTACGAGTGCGATTGGTCAATTGGACCAGTTCGGCAGCGAATTTGGCGAGGGTTGTCTCGTCCAACGAAGACCCCAAGCGTTTCTTGGCGTAGGCGGCGAAAGCCTGGCCGAGACCCTCGGTGAACTTGATCAGGATGTTGCCGACAAACCCGTCGGCAATTATCACTTCGGCTTTCTCGGTGAAGAAATCCATCCCTTCGACGTTGCCGACGAAGTTCATGCCGCTCTCTTCAAAGACCCCGTAGGCCTCTTGTACCTGCTTGTTACCTTTATTTGATTCCGATCCGACGCTGAGCAGGGCAACTCTGGGGTTCTCTATCCCCATGTAAGTCCGCGCCCAGGTAACGCCCAGGGACGCGAAATTGAGCAGCAGAGCCGGCCGGCAGTCGGTGTTCGCTCCGATGTCTACCAAGACTGTGTTGGGCGCTAGGCCCAGAAATGGTCCTCCGATGCAAGGCCGGTCCAAGCCGGGCATCAGGCCCAGAGTCAGCACCGCGCTGGCCATAGAGCCACCGGTCGAACCCATGGAGACCATCACATCGGCGTCGCCGCTTTTGATTAACCGGGTGGCAACAACCACCGATGAATTGGGCTTGGTTCGCATGGCCTGCAACGCGTGTTCGTCGTCACCGATCTTGCCTTCGGATGGAGCCACGCTCACCGCGATTCCTGTTGTGTCGTGGTTGGCGAGTTCTTGTTCCACCGGGCCCAGGTCGCCAACGAGGATTATCTCCGCATTGGTCTCTCTGGCAGCGGCGATCGCTCCCTTGACCGTCTCCACTGGGCCGTGGTCGCCACCCATGGCGTCCATCGCCACCCGCACTGGCACTGTTCCGTTGTTCGTCGTTTTCTGCATAGTGTTCCTTCCTCGTCTGACTGGCGTCTCTCCGGAGATTACCGTGCCATTCGCTAAAGGCTGCTACCTCTAAGTATTGGTAAAACCGGCGGTGCCGGCGATAAGTTCTTGTCCGTTGGCGCTGTTCTTAACTCCCACAGAGTAAGCCCTGGATGCGCCCTGTTCCTTGCTCAAGTTGCCCCATGCTTCGACTCTGTCGCCCAGGTAGGCGGCGCCCTTGAACCTAACCCGCAGACCGCCAGTCTGCAGCCAGTCGCGTCCATGGGCGGCGGCCATCATCTCCGACACAAAGGCCAGGGTCAACATACCGTGGGCGATTATCCCGCCGAACTGAGTTGTCGCGGCGAATTCCGGGTCAAGGTGCAATGGATTATCATCGCCGGACGCCTTGGCATAGGCGATCAATCGTTCTTGGTTAATATCTTTTGAGATAACGGCCAGGTCGCTCGCGATGGGTCCGGCCGTTTGTTCATTAGTTTCTTTTGCCAAGGCCTCAGGCGTTGGTGCCCCAAAAGCGGCTTCGCTAGGCACTAGGACTGTGCTCTTGGACCTGAGAGAGACGTTTCCGCCGGACTCTACAGAACAGACCACGGTTACGAACTCAAGCCCGGCCTTACGCCTGGGTTTTTGCACCAGCGCGTTGATCTTGACCTGGTCTCCGATGGCCACGGGCGTCAGTGTTTCAACTTCTTGGAGGCTGTGGATAGCGCCGGGAGGCAGAGCCAACTCTCTTAACAAAGCGCCCAAGGCGGATGCAGCCGAGTACAAAGGCGGCGCGATGCCGTTCTCTTTGTAGATGGGAAGGGTATCACCCACAGACGCCAGGTATTCGTCGACCGAGTCATGTGTCGCGTCAAAGGAGCCCAAGTCCAAGTTTCGTTCAGCCTCAACCAGCAATACCAGCCGTCCTCCGTGTGCCGTTGCCTCCGGTACAAAAAATTATACCGGCGGCCAGGCTCCCCAGCAACATTATGTAACCCCAGCTTAGCCAGCTTTGATGCAGACGCTAGGCTCCGGGTTCCCCGGTCTAGGCTGCTCTGCCGAAATTCTCGACCGCCAGACCGGCTATGTGCTCGCCGATGGCCAGAGAGGATGTCGCGCCGGGCGACGGTGCGTTCAGCACATGGATGGCGCCCTGGCCCTGGATGATGCTGAAGTCGTCCAATAGTGAACCGTCTCTGGCCACCGCCTGGGCACGGACGCCGGAGCCGCCGGTGTCCAAGTCGGAGTTCTGTATCTCTGGAATAAGCTTTTGTAGGTCATGGAGAAACACCCGCCTGCTGTAGGAACGGTAGACCTCGCCCATGCCGATCTTCCAATACTTGAGCGCCATCTTCCAGAAGCCGGGATAGCCCAGGTTGCCGAGGCTCTCGCTGAGGTTGAAGTCCCGTTTCCGGTAGCCCTCGCGCCGCAGGGCCATCACCGCGTTGGGGCCTGCTTCCACGTGGCCCTTGATGTTGCGGGTGAAGTGAACTCCCAGAAACGGGAACTGGGGGTCGGGCACCGGGTAGATCAGCCCGGAGACGAGATGATGGCTTTCCGGCTTCAGGGTGTAGTACTCGCCCCGGAATGGGATTATCCGCACGCCGACCTTTTCTTCGGTCATCGATGCGACTTTATCGGCGTACAACCCGGCGCAGTTGATCAGGTGCTTTGCCTGGACGGTGCCCTTGGTCGACTCCAACGCCACCGAGCCGGAGGAGTTGGTTATCTTTTTGACCGTGGCCCCGGTGAAGATGTCTCCGCCGGCCTGTTGAAACTTGTTGGCGAAGGCGGCCGCCACTTTGGTGAAGTCAACTATCCCGGTGTGGGGCGCCCACAGGGCTCGTATTCCGGCCGTATGTGGCTCGATCTCTTTCAAGCGTTCCGGGCCGACGATCTCCAGGTCGGGCACGCCGTTGGCCGTACCCCGTTCGTAAAGGTCCTGCAGGCGGCCCAATTGGGACTCTTCAAGCGCGACTATGACCTTGCCGCACTGCTGGTATTCGATCTCATTCTCGATGCAGAATTTGACCATGTTGTTCAGTCCAGCCACGCAGAATTGGGCCTTGTGCGAGCCGGGCCGGTAGTAGATACCCGAATGCATCACGCCGCTGTTGTGGCCGGTCTGGTGGGTGGCCAATTGGTCTTCTTTCTCGATGACCGCCACCTTCCAATCAGGCGAGCGTTCCAACAGCTGCATGGCGGTGGACAGCCCCAGTATCCCGCCCCCGATGATCGCGATGTCGTACTGGATCGATTCCATCTGTCGCCTCGTAATACCTGCTTAAACCGGCTGATTCGACGCTAAGCGTAGTCCGCTGCGCAGGGCAGGTCAAGAAGGAACAGGCTTTATATTATCCGACCTATCTATCCCGGCGATCAGTCGTTTTCTTGACCCTTGGCCCGGCATGAAGTAGTTTGGAGCGTGGCTTTTGCCAGGCGGGCGCACCAGCGCTCGTATCTGTGCACAGCCCGTATCTAGTCACAGACACACGATAAGGGGAGCACCGCATGCACTTTGGCGCATTCATGGAATTTGGCAGCCGGGTCGGGGTCACCGAAGCCCAGGCATTCAAAGAAGGCTTCCGCATGGTCGATGCAGCCGAGGAGATGGGCTTGGACGGCGTCTGGCTGGCCGAACTGCACTTCAACCCAACACGCTCTGTGATGTCCTCCCCCATCGTCGTCGCCAGCTCCATCGCCACCCGAACTAAGCGGCTCCGGGTGGGCATGGCAGTTTACGTGCTTCCGCTGAGCAATCCCCTGCGCGTAGCCGAGGAAGTGGCCACCGTCGACCACATCAGTGAAGGCCGGTTTGAGTTTGGCATCGGCCGGAGCGGTTTCGCCCGTTCTTATGATGTTTTCAGCATCCCCTACGCCGAGAGCCAAGAGCGGTTCGCCGAGTCTCTGAAGATTATTCTCCAGGCATGGGAAGGTAAAGAGTTCTCCTACCATGGGAAGCACTACAACGTGGAGAACGCCACAGTCACGCCCGTGCCGTACCAACAGCCCCATCCCCCGCTCCGCATCGCCGCCAACTCGGCCGACACTTTTGTCCGGCTGGGCGAGGACGGCCACCCCATATTCGTCGGTCTGCGTGGCATGGACATACCCGAGCTGCGGGAGAACGTCCAAGCGTACCGCCAGAGTTGGGTAAAAGCAGGCCACCCCGGCGAGGGCGACGTGTCGCTCCGCATCCCGGTGTATGCCGGGGACACCTCCCAACAAGCTTTGGATGAGCCATTTGAGAGCATCAGCGGCTACTTTGGCCGTATGGGCAGCCTATACCGGGAACAGGCCGGAAAAGCAGGTCCGGAGGTCACTGAACTGGCCGATGGACGCGCCGACCGGCTGGCTGGCCTCAGCTACGAAGACATGCTGAAGACCAAGATAGCCTTCGGCACCGCCGACAGTCTGGTCGACCGCTTCGTACAGTTAAAAGAGGAACTGGGCCTGGACGGCGTCGTCGCCGAGCTTAACCCTGGTGGACTCATCCCCGAAGAGCGGGTCCTACGTAGCCTCCGCATCGTCACCGAGAAAATCATGCCGGCCTTTAAATAAATCCCAATTAATCATTCACACAGGGAGTGACCCAGTTGAAACTAGCGATATTGGACGATTACCAAGGCGCTGCCAAAGACCTGGCCAACTGGTCTGAGTTGCCTTCAGGCACAGATGTGGAGTTCTTCCAAGACCACATCGTTGACGAAGACAAGCTTGTTGAAAGGCTGAAAGATTTCGACATCGTCATGGGCATGCGGGAGCGAACACCTTTCACCCGATCCATACTCTCCCGGCTGCCCAAGCTGCGCCTGCTGATCACCACTGGCCGCCGCAACGCCTCGTTCGACATGGCGGCAGCCAGCGAGCTCGGCATAGCCGTCTGCGGCACCAACGGCGGCGGCGAAGGTCCCACCGAACTCACCTGGGGCCTCATACTCGCCATGCTGCGCCACATCCCAGAGGAGGAGCAGCGGTCCCGAGAGGGTAGCTGGGGCACAACTGTCGGCATCGGCGTCAAGGGCAAGACCCTGGGGCTGATGGGCCTGGGCCATATCGGCTCCCTAGTGGCGAGGGTCGCCACTGCCTTCGATATGAACATCATCGCCTGGAGCCAGAACCTAACCGCCGAGCGGGCCAAGGAATGTGGGGCCACGCTGGTGGACAAAGAGACCCTGTTCAAGGAATCGGACATTCTCTCGGTGCACCTGGTCCTCAGCGACCGTAGCCGGGGACTGGTCGGCGCACCTGACCTGGCCCTCATGAAGCCCTCGGCCTACCTGGTGAACATCTCCCGTGGGCCGATAGTAGACGAGAAGGCTCTGATCGACGTTCTGGAGCGTAGGGCCATCGCCGGTGCAGCGCTGGACACTTTCGACGTCGAGCCGTTGCCCAAGGACCATCCGCTGTTCAAGACCCCCAACACGCTGATCTGCCCCCACCTTGGCTATGTCATCGACGACAGCTACCAGGCCTTCTATGCCGGGGTGGTCGAGAATGTAAGGGCATTCACCAGCGGAGAGCCGGTCCGGACAATCAACGAAGACGTGCTGACGTCGTCCCAGTTCCGGGGTTACGAGTAGCGGCCGGCCAACCTACACTCACGGCAAACGATTCGCCCCCACCCTAACCCTCCCCCGTTGCAAAGGGGCGGAATCTCCTCTCTCGTCGCAACGGGGGAGGGTTAGGCCCGACGGAGTCGAGGCTCTCGACGATGTCGGAGATGGGGCGGTAGCTGCCAACTCATCAAAGTCATCTACACCAACCAGAAGCGACGGAGAGTCCCCAGATGAAAGCGATTAGATTGAACGAGTTCGGTGACGTAGACAAGCTCTTAATCAAAGATGTCCCTGAGCCCACCCTCCGGCCCCATCACGTCATGATCAAGGTGGATTCGGCCGGGGTGAACTACGCCGACGTCCTCCGCCGGGGCGGCAACTACCCAGGTCCCGGTCTCCCTTCTTCGATGGGATTGGAAGCCGCCGGCACCATTACGGCCGTAGGCTCAGAGGTCAGCGGCTTCTCGGTGGGCCAAAAGGTCATGGGCATGGGGCCCGGCAGTCAGGCTGAATTCGTCGGCATCAACAGCAATCTGGTGTTCCCATACCCCGACTCGCTGGACCCCGTGGAGGCGGGTGGTATGCCGATTGTGTTCCTCACCTCCTACCACATCTTAAAAAGCAGGGGCCACATGCAGTCCGGCGACACGGTACTGGTGCAGGCCGGGGCATCTGGAGTGGGGACGGTCTTGATACAGCTGGCCAAGGCCTGGGGCGCCAAGGTCATCGCCACGGCTTCGACCCAAGACAAGCTGGACCTGTGCAAGTCGCTCGGCGCCGATGTAACCATCAACTATACCGAGGCCGACTTTGAAGCAGTGGTCAAAGAAGAGTCTGGCGGCGAGGGTGTCCAACTAATCGCCGAATGTGTTGGCGGTGAGGTCTTGGAGAAAAGCGTCCGCTGCCTGGCGTCCTACGGGCGTCTGATTAGCTACGGCAACGCATCACAGACCACGGCAAATATGGTGTCGTCTGACATCACATCCAACAACCGGACGGTCATTGGCTTCAGCATGGGCCGTTCCCCGGCCGGTTCCCTGGACCATAAAAGGGCGATGGCCGAGATGTTCCCAATCATCGAGGCCGGCGAGGTCAAGCTAATCGTCGACCGGGTCCTGCCGTTGGCCGAAGTAGGCAAAGCCCACCAGCACCTGGCCAGCCGCGGCGCCCACGGCAAAGTGATCCTCACTCCGTAGATTCTGGCTGTCACGGTGATGCGGTAAATACTTGGTAGACGCTGGGTAGATTCTTCGTCGGCTTACAGCTTTCCTCAGGATGACATTGGCGGCGGCCGAACTCCTTTATCCCAACCTTCCCACTTGTAAGGGAATGCCTGATCGCTGACAGCTGACCGCTGTCAACTCGCCTCCACTATCACGTCTACAGCTTGGGCCATATTGTTGCCCATGCCTTGGATGTTCCAGGCTGGTTCTACTTCTTGACGGTTGCCTTGGCTGTCTGTGGCCCGGACCATCAGTGTGTGCTGGCCGGGTGTGGCGCTCCATTCCGCAGTCCACTTGTGCCAAGCGAACTGAGGTGGTTGAGGGCCCAGTTGAGCATCGGACCAGGTTACGCCGCCATCTGAGCTGACCTCGACCCGCGAGATGCTGTTGCGGCCAGCCCAGGCGCGACCGGTTAGAGTTACCGCACCAGGGCCCATAAGCCGTGTCCGAGTCAGGAAGTCGGGTATGCCGGGCGGGGCCATCAACGACCGCACGCGAATGATGTCCACCGGGTCGCCGGGGTCTTCCGGCGTTAGGGCGTAGCGGTACGTAGCGTGCATCTGGTAACCGTTGAAGGGCTCGGCGACGGCCTCGATGCTCTCTAGCCATTTCACGCTGGTCATCCCGTACCAACCGGGCACGACCAGGCGCAGCGGGTAGCCATGCTGGGGCTCCAGGGGCCGCCCGTTCATCTCGTAGACCAGCATCACCTCGTCTCTGGTGGCCTCTTCGATGGTCAGGCTGCGCTGATAATACTGGACCTCGTCTCCCTGCACTCCCTGGTCGAACCCGGTGAATAAGATCTCAACCGCGTCATCCTGCACTCCGGCGGCTTCCAAGACGCCCTTCAGCGGCGTGCCGGCCCACTCGGAGGTGCCGATGGCCTCAAGGAGCCAGGGCTGAGAGACCGAACGAGGCAAAAACAGAGCACGTCCGTTGCCGGCGCACTCCATGGTGACAACCTCGGTCCGCTTCGGCAGGCCCATGATCTCATCCAACGAGAGGCTGACGGGCTTCTTTACCAAGCCGCCAATGCTTAGATTCCAGGCGCTCATGTCCACATCTGGGATATCGAAGTGGGTCAGGAGGTAGTGCATCCCGGTGGGTGTTACGTCGTAGCGCAGACCCTCCAGGGGCATACCGCGATTGCGGAACGCCAACTGGAGTTCTTCCTGCTCATAACGGTGGTCGGAAGTCATTCCGGTGCCGTCGCCTACGGTACGGAATCTTTTCGCGGCGTCTTGCTGAGCCATATACTACCTCCAGAGGGTTTGGGTTTGGCGTAGCTTACAGCTTTCAGCGGTCAGTCGTCAGTTTTTGGAGGGCGGGGTAAAGATTCCTCTCAAAAACCGACGCGCCCGTAAGAGAGTTCCCGCCAAACGTCGCCTTGAGCGAAACGAAAGGTCTCTTGGCCGCCCGGCTATGCTACCTCTCAGCAACGAGATTCCTCGGCTAACGCCTCGGAATGACAGGGATTGTTCGTGCTTGAGAATGATTGACCCACGGCGGTGGTTCGACAGGCTCAGGATAAACGGAAAGCGTGGCTATAAGCCCGAACTCCGCCCATCCTGAGCACAACATGACCCTAGGCCCAAATACCACTCATCTCGAGCAAAACATGGCTCTAGTCCGAACACCGCGCATCCTGAGTAAAGCATGACCTTAAGCCCAAACACCGCTCATCCTGAGCCTGTCGATGGACCCTCTCACATCAGTCAGGTTTGTGCCGGAAAACCTAGCCCTCTTTACTCCAGATCGCCTCCAGCACCGCTCCCGGAGACATCGGTGTCTCCGACATTCGGATGCCGATCGCCTGGTTGATGGCGTTGGCGATGGCTGGGACCGGCGGGATGATTGAAACCTCACCCACTCCCCTGACGCCGGTGGGATGGTCGGGGTTGGGTACCTCCACGATCTGAGTGTCAATCATGGGCAGGTCCTTGGCGATGGGCATGCGGTAGTCCAGCAGACTGGAGTTCAACATCGCGCCCTTGTCGTCCGTGAAGTATTCCTCGTTGAGAGCCCAGCCGATACCCTGCACCGCGCCGCCTTGCATCTGGCCCTCAACGTACTGAGGATGGATGGCGGTCCCGGGGTCTTGGAGCGCCGTATACCTAATGATGTCGGTCTTGCCAGTCTCGGGATCAACTTCCACGTCCACGATGTGCACGGCAAACCCAGGACTCTCGCCGCCCCAAGCTCCGCCGGCCCGACCGATGAGCGGCCCTCCGGTAGAGTTCTGACGGGCTGCGATCTCTTTTATTGTTAGACGTTGCTCCGGGTTCGCACGGTGGATGAATACGCCGTCGGCGATGTCCACTTCTTCCACCGGGACGTCCCAGACGAGGGCGGCCCTAGCCGCCAGTTGCCGCTGCAGATCCCGGGCGGCTTCAAATGACGCCCAACCGGTCTTGTAGACTGCACTGCTACCGGCGCTGATGGCCGTATAGCCGATGCTGTCGGTGTCGGCCACCGATGGGTGTACATCTTCCGCAGCGATGCCTAGCACCTCGGCCACGTGCATGGCGGCAGCGGTGCGGCTGCCGGCCAGGTCAGCAGAACCCTCAACCAGGCCGACGCTACCGTCTTGTTGCAGGCTGACCACGGCGCTAGCCGGACCGGTGATGTTATTACAGACGGCGGTGGCGATCCCCCGGCCCCGGTTCGGCCCGCCGAGGGGTGCGCTCCAGTGAGGGTGAGCCTTGGCTGCCTGCAATGTCTCCACGTAACCCACTTTTTTGAAAGGGACGCCAGTGAGCCGGCGGGTGCCATCTTTGGCGGCGTTAAGGAGCCGGAGATCAATGGGATCCATGGATAGCTTGGCGGCCAGTTCGTCGATCAGTGTTTCCCCGGCAAACCCGGCGGGCGGGCCTAAAGGTGCACGGTAGGGCGCAACCTTGGGCTTGTTTACCACAACGTCGTATCCTTCAGAACGGATGTTTGGAATATCGTATGGCGCAAAGATCGTGTAGCAAGCCAAGTTGACCAGTGCTCCGGGAAACGCGCCCGACTCGTATACGAAGTGGGCGTCGGCAGCGGTGATGCGGCCGTCCTTGGTGGCCCCGATCTTGGCCCGGATGTAGCCCCCGGCAGTGGCGCCGGTACCCTCGAATACTTCGACACGGGTCATGGTGATCTTCACCGGACGGCCAGTCTTCTTCGACAGTAGGGCCGCCACCGGTTCAACGTAGACCACCAGTTTGCCGCCGAACCCACCGCCAACTTCCATGGGCACCACTTTGACTTGGGAAATGAGAATACCCAGCACCAGCGCGGTGAAGTCTCGGATGGCAAAGTGACCCTGGGAACTGCCCCAAACCGTCACCCGGCCATCGCGATCCCAGCGGGCGGTGGCGCTATGGGGTTCGATGTAACCCTGATGCACCGGCTTGGTGCGGAAATGCCGCTCCACGACCACGTCGGCGTCTTTGAAACCTTGGTCCGGGTCTCCCAATTCAAAGACGAAGTGGCTGGCGATGTTGCTGGGAGCGCTTTCATCATCTTCGTCCCGCAGTCCACCGGGGCGGAAGAACTCACCCTCGGAATGGAACAGCCGGTCATGGAGGATAGGAGAGCCAGGTTCCATGGCCTCTTTGCCGTCCAAAACGGGCGTGAGGACTTCATAGTCCACGTCGATAAGCGACAACGCTCGCTCGGCGGTGTGCAGGCTGTCGGCGGCCACAGCGGCGATGGCATGGCCTTTATACAGGGCCTTGCCGCTGGCCAAGACGTTGTTGCTCAAGAACCGGGGGTTCAGGGGCGACCCTTCGGCCACATCCATCGGCCGCCCGCCCAACACCGGCAGGTCGTCGGCGGTCACAACCGATTTTACGCCGGGCATTGCCAGGGCCTTGGTGGCGTCGATGGACTTGATCCTGGCATGGGAATGGGGGCTCCGAAGAATCTTGCCGTGGAGCATACCGGGCATGTTGATGTCGGCGCCGTAGCGGGCCTGGCCGGTGACCTTGTCGGTGGCGTCATGCCGGATGGGCGTGGTGCCGATGACCCTGAATCCATTGCTGTTGGCCGGTGATTTGGCTGTCAAGGCGAGACTCCTTAGCGGACAAGTATGGAACGGTTATTCGTAGCGTAGCGCCTCGGCCGGGTAGATACGGGAGGCCTGACGCGCCGGCATGAAGGTGGTCGCCAGTGAGAAGACGTAGGCTATGGCTATTATGATGCCTATCTGGATCCAGGGGATAGCGAACCGCACAGTCTCAACGTTCTGCTGGATATCCTTCACTATATTCCAGGATATTATCGTGCCCAGCGCCACCCCGATGGCCGTGCCCATCAGCACGATGAATGAAGACTCGGTGAGGAAACTGAGCTGCACCATTCTCCTACGGTAGCCGATGGCCCGCAGCACGCCGATCTGCTGTCGGCGCTCCACAACCGCCCGCAGGCTGACCACGCCCAGGGACGCGATCCCAACCAGCAATCCCAGGCCCATGAAACTGGTGAAGAGATAGTTGAACGCCCGGTTGGCCGAGGCGATGTCGTCCACCAGGTCGGCCAACACGTCGCTCTCCATACCGTTCCCTCGGAAAGCCGATTCCAAACTCTTGGAGAGCAGGTCGACATCCACGCCGTCAGCGGCCTTGAATCGGTAGGTGGTCGTCGGAATCTTGAAGGGTATCGCCTCATCTAGCTCTGTCCTGGAAGCGATCATGCCGATGCCCAATTGCCCGAACGCGTCGGTGAGCCGGTCCAGCACTCCGATGACGGTTAGCTGGATCACCTGGCCGGTGCGGGGCTCTCTGACCTCGATATCGATGGGATCCATCACGCCGTCTTCATAGAAGATACCTTCAAGTTCGAATGGTATCTCATCGTCGCCGAAGCCCTCTCTGGACGGCACCACAAGGGAATCCACCACCACCAGGTTCGAGTCTTCCCGGACGGCTGCCCAGACATCGTCTTGGGTCTCGTAGCCCTTGGCGATCAGCTTTAGGTTGGCCCCTGTTTCTTGCAAGAACTGGTCGTCGGCGGCCCGGATGGCATAAAATTCCCAGCGCTGTTCTTTGGCCCCAACCTGCCGCGTTTCCACGGGGAAGGTTGTGTAGCCGCCGATGGTTGTTATGTCGATGTTATCGAGGCCAGGCCTTTGATTGATGGCCAAGCGTATGTCGTCGATCGGCGTATTGCTATTCACAGTGGCCTGGATGTCCCACCCACCGGCCACACGGTCTGAGTCGCCCACGGCGGCGCTGAATGCCTCGGTGAGGATGGACATGACGATTAACGTGAATATGACCAGGGCGAACATGGCCAGAGTCAGGCCGGTCCGAAATTTAGCGGCCATCGGGTAGGCCACCGCCGTAACGAGCACCGGCCTTAGTTTGCCAAAGGGGCTGATCACCCAGGTCAGCACTTTCAGGAGAAGGTCAGCGTTGTACATGACGGTCCAGACCGCCGCTGCAACCATCGCGATGCCCGATATGAAGAACATCTCGATGCCGCCTTCGATCTCTCCAAATACGTCTCTCAGGGCGCTGAACGGGATCACCCAGAACGCCAGGTTGACCACGCCCATGAAGGTATAGGCGATGCGGTCCCCAACATCGGCCCTGAGCCCGGTGCGATGGGACAGAGTTCTGATGGACAGTCCTATGCCGATGATCACCAAGGTCATCCCGATCCGCAGCGGCGCAGCTTCGTCCGATGACGTGCCCAGCCAGGTGAGCAGCGCCCCCACAACCGCAGTCAACCACCCATGGCTCATGGGCACCCAGAGCGCCTGTAGAACCGCTCCGAAGAACCCCAAAGGAGAAGTGATCAAGGCCCAGGCGGCCTTCAACAGCAGGCCCAGACCACCCGGGATATTCAGCTTCGTAAATGCCAGGATGCCGCTCCAGGCCAACATGGCCGGGCGGGACAGCGCGCGTAGCGGGTCCAACAGTCTGGTCCGGTATGGTGTCTCTGATTGCTGCACCGGAGGTGGGAGGCCCCGGACCGCTGCCACAATGTTCAGACGGCTGACCCGGTAGGCTGATATGCCAACCGTTGCCAGTGTGATAACCATGCCGAGACAATAGGCGACGACCGCACTCCGAAGCTCGAAATGGGCGAACATGGTGAAGTTCTCCGGCGCTCCGGAGCCGCCCGACTGGAAGATGCGGTTGACCATGAAAACAATGATGAAACTGGCCCCCAGCCCCAGTAAAACGCCCACGGCGCCTGAGACCAACGAATAGGACGTTCCTTCAAAGATGAACATCTGGATCAGGTGACGCCGCTTAGCACCCACGGCCCGGGCCATTCCCATCTCCGACCTCCGGGCGGCCGCCAGCATGACGAAAATCAGGAATATCAGCAGCACACCGACCATGATGGAGAACAAACCCATGATGATGAATATGCTGGTGACGCCGGATCCGGCCTGATCGGCCTGGTCCAGCACCTGCTTCTTGATGTCCAACACCCGGAACTCCGCCAGCCCGGCGAATAGCGTGCTGGTCTTGCGTTCCACATTCGCCAACCCGGCGTTGTTCACGGCGTTCAAGACCTCTTCCTGGACGTCCTCATCGGCCAGCGCCCCGAGAAGGGCGTCGGTCACCTCCCCGATACCAAGCTGCTGAGTCAGCACCCCTAGTTCCTCGGCCAACTCGATGGCCAGAGTTGGGCGCAAAAGTTCCAATTGATCTATGACTTCAACACGGTTGAGCAGAATCTGTATCTGCGCCGCAACGGCCCGGTCAGCGAACAGTATCCTGAGGGCGTCCGTGACTTCATCACTCACCTCAGCGCCCTCGAAAACCCCGCCCCGGTTGGAGACGGCCATGGAGTTGATCGACCCTTCCCGGCCAAACATCTCCTGCGCCCGGCCCATCCTGATCAGCAGCGTAGATCCCTGCCCGGCCA
>Ga0315339_1001826_pt1 | contig 17448 bp, 19 predicted proteins | sample ASW17metaG_FD_204514 | JGI IMG/M metagenome (GOLD analysis project Ga0315339, IMG submission 204514) | Ammonia-oxidizing marine archaeal communities from Pacific Ocean, United States - ASW #17 | ecosystem: Environmental > Aquatic > Marine > Oceanic | place: USA: California | collected 2016-12-05
TTAGAGCATGAATTTCATTTTTAATTAAATTCCTCAATGCTTTGTAAACCAACTGATGCCGGTCTAATAGTGGCATATCTTTGAATCCATCGGAAACCAATGTAATAGATAAATGGAGACCGCCATCGAAACTTCGATGATGAATATGCTTACCGGTTTTATCTCGAATATCAAAATGAATCAGATCTAAATATTCTGATAATTTATTTTTAATAGTTTCTTCTGCATTCATTGTGCATGTTTCCTCTTTATATTGTTTAAACTCTCGTCGATGAAATCATCAGACGAATTTCAACTCACCCAAGAAGATAAGAGCCGGTATGAAAAAGGGATTGCAGGAATTTACCTGAATGATATTCCCATGGTATTAAAAGAAACACCTCAAAAGATTGAAAAACTGGTATCTTATCCGTCCTTAATCGATTATCAAATAATCTTAGTAACCGATATTACCAAATTAGTAAGTAATCTTAGCGATTTCCCCGAATTAAATTTCAGTTTGAAAAAACAAATTGTTTTTGCAATTAATATATATTTTGAAAGAACATGATGAAACCCCGGACAGTTCACTCGAAGTTGGAATATTGGATGACTATGTACCTGTAAGATGGGATGCGGATGATATTATTTCCGATAACTCGGAATTATTCACCGCCTAAGGATATTATCATTTAGGAAAATCTTCTTCAGAAAATTGCCATTGACAAAAGTGGCACCACCATGGTTTTCCATAATAATCTCTAAGGTTTTTCTGTAGCTGCATTGGTTTATCACATTTAGGACAATCCCTTTCAGCGCTGTCTTCAGGCCATAAGTAATCTGGCCGAAATTTAACTGAATGTTCTGTATTTTGACTATTTTCCATAAAGGAATTTAGATATGAATGCGTTCATGGCAATAATTCTTTCATCAAATGGTTAAGAACAAACTTCTTTCAAATGTTAATTTGCTATAATCCATAATTGCCAAAGCAATAAAAAACTCATACTGATACCTATATAATTTTTTAAATGATATTCTTTTTTAATTTGAGATAATTGTTGAGCTAATAAATATGTTTCTAAATGAACAATTACTGTATCTCCACCCATAACATAAATCTGTTTAACATCTTTTGTCTGTGCATATTGTATAAATGGATCTTGAATAGATGGTGGATGGTGTGTTATATGATGAATTCCGGGCAAAACTGGAATGGGATTCTCCAAAGGTGTATGCCCAATTAAAGACCCATCAATGTAAATGGGCACACCAATTGTATCTGCACTGATGTTGATATAACCGGTGTTTCCCTCGAAAGGATTTGTTTGTGCAGGAAGGGTGTTTAATAGGGTTAAAATAAGAATTATCCATTTATTCGACATATAATAAATTATTTTCAATTATTGATTAAAATGAAGGAACTTCTGCACTAATATAATGAACAAAATTCGTATTTACATAAGCCATCGGTCATTTCTATTATATGTAGCGATTCTATTTATATCCTGCGCCAATCTTAAACCATACTTTAATACGTTTTATAATGCGGAGGAGTATTTCAATAAAGCGGAAAAGAATCGTTTGGAAAATCGTGGAGATATTCTCCCTCAATCTGCCATAAACGACTATAAAAAAGTTGTTGATAAATCACAAATGATCATCGATACTTATCCGGAATTTAAATGGAGGAAAAAAGCATTACTGCTTATAATACAATCTCATTATCATTTAGGAGAACTTCAGCAAGCCTATATCACATTAGATGATATGGAAAATGAATTTGGAGACTTGGCATATATTGAGGCTTCTTATTGGACTTCCCTAATAAAATGGAAACAAGGGAAACCTCAGCCAGCAATTAATGGGCTTAATGATTTAATTCAATATGGTCTTAATTCAGATATGGAAGCCAAAGTGTATTTGTCTATTGCTGAAATATATTTTGAGCAAGGTATGAAATTGAAATCAATGGATTACTTGGAAAAGGGAGCTGAAATTATCCAAATACCCAATGAAAAAGGACAAATTTATTATCGCATTGCATCTTTATCATTTGAGGACAAAGATTATAATAGGGCCATTTCTGCATATAAGCAGGTGATTAAAAACTCCCTATCAAAGAAACAAATTCAGGAAGGCAATTTGAAAACAGTACAAATCTTTCGCTTGAAAGGTGATTTTGATCTTGCAGGGAATACGATAAAAAACATGCTATTGAATGAAGATTATAAATCAATATTTCCAAGCCTTGAATTGGAATTGGCCAAATTATATCAACAACAAAATATGTTGCCAGAATCGGTTAATAGATTAAAGTCCATTGTGCAGGATTATCCAAAAACTGAGGCCTCTGCAGAAGCTTTTTATTTGTTAGGTAATTATTCCATCTCTCAAGATTGGAATTTAGATACTGCTTTAAAACATTTCAAATCTGTGGAAAGGGAAAGTAGGAAATCCCTTTATCGTCAACCAGCTCAAATGCGCGTAAAGGAGATTGTTGCTTATACAAAATCCAGACTGGATTTTATCCCTTGGGAAAGTCGAATTATTGCTTCAGATACAATTGCTGATTTTCGTTTTTCTGCGATAGAACAAAATGAATTGTCCAAAATTCTTTATAGTTTGAATGAATTAGAATCATTTCATTTTAATAGAAGTGATTCTGGTTTAGTCTATTTGGATTTATTAATACAATTTGCAAATCAATCGAAATTATTTCCAAAAGCGTTATATGCAAAATCAATCGTTTTAGATGCTCAAGGCGATTCGGTTGGTACGGCACAAATAAAACAGCATATTATAAACGAATTTCCAAAAACTGATTATGCTTTGGCAATTATTAAAGCGGATGATACCTACAACCCACTTATAACCGCTTCTGATAAACAATTGGTTAGTGCGGAAAAAGCATGGTTAACTAATCCTGCTTTAGCATTGGACAGTTATAGAAAAATTATTTCTGAAGATACAGTTTCTGAATCCAGTGTAAAGGCTGCCTATTTTTTGGCTTATCAATATGATTATTATTTAGTACAGCCAGACAGTGCAATGAAATATTACGATTGGATTTTGAAATATCATGGAGAATCAGATCAAGCACATACTTCTGAAAAACGTTTTGTATTTCTAAATAAAAATCTCGCAGATACGACAGGTTTAGATGGTCATTGAGCGCGCACGAATAAAGTTTAATCGAAAATTGGCACATCAAATATGGGAAATGCAATTTGAGGCGCCAAACATTGCCCGTGAATACATGGGGTCAGGTCAGTTTATTAATATTTTGACTGTGGAAGACTGGAATCATCCTTTACGACGTCCAATGAGTATTGCATCTTCTGAAAACGGCTGCGTTTCAATCATTTACAAAATTTTTGGAGATATGACCCGGAAATTAACCGAAAAGAAATCTGGTGAAACATTAGAATTATTGGGACCATTAGGGAACATATTTTCGAAATGGGATAATGGTTCATATCCGATTTTAATTGGAGGCGGTATTGGTTTAGCCCCTATTTTAAATTTGAAACAGGCATGCGATAATAATAAAATTGTACATACAATGATTATTGGCGCAAGATCTGGAAATGAACATTTCATTAAACATGACCCTGGAAAAAATATTTATCTCACTACCGATGATGGTTCCTTGGGCGAAGAAGGAACAGTGATGGTGCCATTGGAACGATTAGTGAAAACTAATAAAAATGTATTTATATTTGCCTGTGGACCTGAGACAATGTTGCGTGCTGTAAAGAAATTTGCAGTCAATAATAATATTCAAGCACAGTTATCTGTTGAGAGCTATATGGGTTGCGGTATTGGGTTTTGTCAGGGGTGTGTGATTGAACGGAATATTTCTAAAATTCAAAGCCATAGCTATCATGAGAAGTATTCATTGGTATGTATAGATGGACCCATCTATAATGCAACGGAAATCAAATTTGGCTAACCTGACTATAAACATCGGGAATACATCATTTGAAAATCCAATCTGGGTGGCTTCAGGTACATTTGGTTATGGGACGGAAGCGCCTGATTTGGTAGATGTGAACCAATTGGGTGCAATTGTCACAAAATCAATTACCCGACAGCCGCGTGAAGGTAACCCACCTCCTCGAATTGTTGAAACGGCGTCGGGCATGATTAATTCAATTGGACTTGCCAACATTGGTGTTGAAAAATATATAAAGGATTTACTGTACATATATGAAGGACTTTCCACTAAAATAATTATGAATATCGCAGGGACAGATATTCAGGAATATGTAGAAATAATAAAAATGGTGGAATCTGTATCATCTGTTATAGCGGGGTACGAAATAAATATTTCCTGTCCAAATGTGAAAAAAGGCGGAATGGAGTTCGGTGTAGATTGCGAAATGACAGCTAATTTGACCGAAACTCTACGAGGAATCACTGAACGATTGATAATAATGAAACTAAGTCCAAATGTAACAGATATTGTCTCGATTGGGATGAGCGCAGAAAATGCTGGTGCAGACGCCGTTTCAGCGATAAATACGTTGGTTGGGATGAGTATTAATGCTAAAACGGGTATGAGTGATATTTTTACGACTTACGGTGGTTTATCAGGGCCAGCAATCAAACCGATAGGGTTGGCTGCTGTTCATAAACTGTATCAACAATTGTCAATCCCCATTATTGGAATTGGGGGGATAGTTTCCGGGGAGGATGCAGTAGAATATATGTTAGCCGGCGCTACGGCAGTTCAAGTGGGCACAGCAAACTTTAGGGATCCCGGTATTTCAGAAAATACAATTGATTCTCTCGAGAATATTTTAAATGAATCCAACCGAAATGTAGCGGCAGATTTAATTGGGTCGGTTCAAACCCATTCATAATTCATGGTAAAAATAATAGTTTTAATCATTTATTTTACCTTGATAAGCGGATGCGCCAATTCTCCCCGGTATCGTACAGAACCTGTTGCATCCCGAACGACTAAGCAAAAACCACCGGCCTTGAAAACAGTATCAAAGGGAAATTATAGGAGAGTAATAACGGGAGTCAGTTCATATTATGCAGAAGACTTCCATGGGAAATTGACTGCGAATGGAGAAATTTATGATATGTATGGACTTACGGCAGCCCATAAAACTCTTCCTTTGAATACCATTGCCCGTGTGACGAACTTAGATAACAATAAATCTCTTATTTTACGGATTAATGATCGGGGACCCTATGTGAAAGGTCGCATATTAGATTGTTCTTATGGTGCTGCGAAAAAGCTGGGATTTATTAACGATGGAACGACAAAGGTCAAAATTGAGGTGATCGAACTCGGTGATAATAAATATATGAAACATCGAGACTAATCTGACTTCTTATGCTTGTATGTATAAAACCATACACATTGAAATAATTAAGAAAATAATAATGTCAAAATACATAATCACAGTTAATCCCCATGGAGGGACACAAAAAGGATTATCCATTCTTGAAAAGGTGTTGCCAGTTTTTGAATCAACCAATGATACCGTAAAAATAATAGAAACTGAATATGCGGGACATGCACGGGATTTAGCCCGGGAATTGGATTATGATAGTTATGATGGGTTCTGTTGTATTGGAGGAGACGGCACCATGCACGAGGTCATTAATGGAATGATGACCCGTACAGATAGTCGGAAGTTACCCATCGGATTAATTACAGGGGGAACGGGAAATTCATTTATGCACGATATGGATTGTCTTGATCCGGTAAATGCTGCAAAGCGAATTGTTACTAACCGCCAAAGATCTATTGATATTTTTCGATGTGAAGCTGATGGAACTATCTATTATGGTTTCAATATTATAGGATGGGGAATTCCCACCGATGCAAATAATCTGGCAGAAAAATTACGATGGATGGGCGGACAACGTTATAATATAGCGGCGATCATTGAAGTCATCCGTCATCGAATTCGATTTGCCCGAATTGAAATTGATGGAAGTATTATAGGGGCTGATTTTGGCTTTGTAATTGGATGTAATACAATCCATACGGGGAAAGGGATGCAGATGGCTCCATTGGCGCGGTTGGACGACGGATTAATTGACCTCCTTATCGTACGGAAAGTAGGCCGGATGAAATTATTACGCTTATTCCCGAAACTATTTAGCGGGGAGCACATTGGTGATCCGGCAGTAGATTACCGCCAAGTGAGTGAATTTTCTATCAAACCGGAAGATCATAATACATTAAATATTGATGGTGAAATGGTTGGAAGTACACCCATTACGGTAACAATGATGCCAAAAGAAATAGAAGTATTAGTTTGAACATGAAAAGTACTTTCTGGACACGCCTTCCCATTACTATCATCGGAATTCCTTTAATTACTTACCTGTTGATGACAGGAGGTGCTATTTTTTCAGTTTTTGTCAGTTTGGTTATATTTCTTTGCCTTTATGAATTTTATGGATTTAAACAAAAAATAGGAGTCCGACCAAATATCGTGATAGGTATGCTCATGGCCTTAACGATTTGCTTCTTTTATATCGAATTTCCAATTCCCCATCTCACCAATGTGATTGCAGGGTTTACCATGTTGGTTGTTCTGGCATTGTTTATGGAAATGTTTAGTGGAAAACCTCATCCTCTTGAAAATATAACGATAACTTTTTCCGGCGTCATATACATCGCTGGGCTCCTGGGAACCATGATTGCCTTAAGAAATTGGGATTCACTGAATGGTTCTCGTTTTACAATGGCCATGATATACACCGTATGGATATGTGATTCTTGTGCCTATATATTTGGAATCCTTTGGGGAAAGAAAAAGTTAATTGAGCGCATTAGTCCTAAAAAGACGATCGTTGGATTTGTTGGCGGAGTCGTCGGATCATTTACTTCATTTTATTTAATGAATATGTATGGGTTCATTCAGTATGAATTGAATTTACCTAGTATATTGACTCTCACCTTTATTGTGGGTGTGTGCGGTCAGTTGGGTGATTTTGTTGAATCCATGTTTAAACGGGATGCGGGCGTAAAGGATTCGGGAAAATTATTATTAGGGCACGGTGGTGTTTTAGATAGATTTGACTCCTTAATCTTTACAAGCCCACTTATTTTCATATTTGTTTCATATTTATAAAATATTTGGTGAACAATACTTCCAAATCAGAATATGAAAATGTACATTTGCAGGCTACTTTTCAGCAATTAATTATCAAAACATCCTGGTCGGTTTATAGTATCAATTAATTAATTCATTCATAGAGTTACGCACTTAAAGGAAAATCATAAATGAATTCGATATTAAAAGAGTTGGGGATAAATAATGTGAATTATGGTGCCTGTTCTGGTACCAAAAAATGGTCTTCATCTCAAGATGGCGGCCTTTTGGAATCTATTAATCCTTCCACTGGCGAAGTGATTGCAAGTATATATCAAGCCACAGAAAATGATTATGAACAAATTGTCAAGGAATCGGTGGCAGCTTTTAATGAATTTCGAAAAGTACCGGCACCCATTAGAGGACAACTTGTGCGCAAAATGGGAGATGCCCTTCGGGAAAAGAAGGATGTGTTGGGTAGCTTGGTTGCCATGGAGATGGGTAAAATTAAAATGGAAGGTGATGGTGAAGTTCAGGAAATGATTGATATAGCAGATTTTGCTGTGGGCCAATCTCGCATGCTGTATGGTAAAACTATGCATTCAGAACGTCCGGATCATCGAATGTATGAGCAATGGCATCCCTTAGGCGCAATTGGTGTTATTTCTGCATTTAATTTTCCCGTAGCCGTTTGGGCATGGAATGCATTTATTGCAGCGATTTGCGGGGACACGACGATTTGGAAACCGTCTTCAACCGCGCCATTATGTGCTATTGCTGTGCAAAATATCTGTAATACGGTCATGGAGAAAAATGGGTATTCTGGAATTTTTTCAACCGTAATCGGCCACGGATCAATCGTAGGAGAAAAAATGTTACATGATGGTCGTTTACCTCTGATTTCTTTCACGGGCTCGACCGCCATGGGCCGCCATGTGAGTTCGGTCGTTTCCACCCGTTTTGGGAAAACCATATTAGAATTAGGGGGAAATAATGCAATCATCATTGATGAAACAGCAAATTTAGATTTGGCTATTCCGGCTGTGGCTTTTGGCGCAGTCGGCACAGCAGGTCAGCGATGTACTTCCACAAGGCGAGTTCTTATTCAGAAAAATATTCAAGAGGATTTTATAAATTTATTGCTCAACGCCTATAAACAAGTGAGAATCGGTGATCCTCTCGACGATGGTACGTTGATGGGGCCATTGGTTAATGGAAAGGCTGTCACTGATTATATGAATGCTATTGAAGCAGTAAAGGATGCCGGGGGAGTAGTGTTGTGGGGTGGTACCCAATTAGAGGGAAAAGGGCATTATGTGACGCCAGTAATTGTAAAGGCAAAAAATGATTGGGAAATCGTTCAAAAAGAAACATTTGCTCCCATACTGTATGTCATTCCATTTAATACCATCGAAGAGGCAGTGGAATTGCATAATGATGTTCCTCAAGGACTCTCTTCCTCCATGTTCACCTCTAATGTGAGTCATGCGGAATATTTCTTATCTCATCGAGGTAGTGATTGTGGAATCGCAAATATTAATATCGGCACATCCGGTGCAGAGATTGGTGGTGCATTTGGTGGAGAAAAAGAAACGGGCGGTGGCCGGGAATCCGGTTCCGATGCGTGGAAACAATATATGAGAAGACAGACTAATACTTTGAACTGGAGCTCAGAACTTCCATTGGCGCAAGGTATAAATTTTGATTTAAGTGAATAATATATCACAAATAATAACAATGGATATAGATTAATTAATGTCAAATATTTCAGCAGTAAATGTAAAAAAGAATATCGGTCAATATATGTTAGCCGATGGAATGGATTATGTCATTGACTTGAATAAAAGTCACGGATCATGGTTAGCGGATGGTCGCGATGGAAAGGAATACTTGGATCTATTTTCCATGTTTGCTTCGATGTCGGTTGGATATAATCACCCTTATCTCATTAAGAATAAAAATCGGCTTATGAATGCAGCCATGAATAAACCAACTAATTCAGATATTTATTCATCAGAAATGGCCGAATTTGTAGACACCATGGGAAGATTAGCGCAACCAGATTATTTACCATATGCATTTTATATTGAAGGAGGAGGGTTGGCTGTAGAAAATGCGCTCAAAGCAGCATTTGACTGGAAAGTGCGTAAAAATTTAGCAAATGGTAAAAGCGAAGGCGGTTCAAAAATTCTTCATTTTAAAGAATGTTTTCATGGCAGAACAGGGTACACCCTTAGTCTCACTGATTCTCCTGATAAACGTAAAACTGAATATTTCCCGAAGTTTGATTGGCCGCGGATTCATAATCCAAAGTTATCATTTCCTTTAACTGATATGGTCATAAATGATGTTAAAAGGGAAGAGGCGAAGGCAATCGATGAAATAAAATCGGCGATAAAGCAATTTCCTGATGAAATTGCAGGATTGATCATTGAACCCATTCAAGGGGAGGGTGGGGATAATCATTTTCGTGAATCCTTTTTCAGAAAACTAAGAAAGTTGGCAAATGAACATGAATTTTTACTCATTTATGATGAAGTCCAAACGGGGGTTGGCCTTACAGGAAAAATGTGGGCTCACCAGCATTATGGTAAAGATTGTCGTCCAGATATCATCAGTTTTGGTAAAAAGACCCAGGTATGCGGTATGTTTGCTGGTGCCAGGCTGGATGAGGTAGACGGACATGTTTTTAAAGAATCCAGTAGGATTAATTCAACATGGGGAGGGAACCTGGTTGATATGGTTCGATTCACCTTGTATTTGGAAATTATTGAACAGGAAAATCTCATCGATCAGGTGATGGAAAATGGTGCCTATTTAAGACAGGGATTAGAATCACTCCAGGCCAATCATAATGCCATTGTATCCAATGCACGTAACCGCGGGTTGTTTGGTGCCTTTGATTTGCCAAGCCCTAATGAAAGAGATAAAATGCTTGGTTTAATTGCAGAAGAAGGCGCAGTGATGCTTGGATGTGGATATACATCAATAAGGTTTCGTCCACATCTAAATATTTCTAAATCAGAAATAGATCAGGGACTTGCTATGATTAATCGTGCATTGTCTCGATAATTAGACTTATGCCAGAAATTGGTGTTCTATACATTGTCTCAACTCCCATTGGTAACTTAGAGGATATTACCCTTCGAGCGTTGCGTATTTTAAAAGAAATCTCTCTCATTGCTGCAGAGGATACAAGACTAACGAGAAGATTACTGACTCATTATAATATTTCAACGTCAACAGTTAGCTATTATGAACATAACAAGTTTGCAAGAATTCCAAAGATAATTGATCATTTAAATACAGGAAAAGACGTAGCTGTTGTTACAGATGCGGGTACCCCTGGAATTAGCGATCCCGCATACAAATTAATCCGCGCTGCTATTGAATCCGGAAGCAGGATAGAAGCCATCCCAGGTCCATCCGCATCTATCACTGCGCTTACCGCTTCAGGATTACCTACAGATCGTTTTATATTTGAAGGCTTCTTACCCCGTAAAAAAGGCAGAAAAGCTAAATTGACCCGATTAAGCGCTATTGAGGCTACGGTTATATTTTATGAAAGCCCAAAGCGCATTGTTCGGACTTTGAAAGATATTTTGGAATTTATGGGTGACCGTCCGGCAGTAATTGGACGAGAATTGACGAAGTTGCATGAAGAAATGATTCGAGGAAATGTATCAAAATTACTATCCCATTTTACACAAAAAACACCCCGAGGTGAATTTGTGATTATGATTGGAAAGGATGACCCCAATGTCTATTTCTAAAGGGATATTTATTACTTTTGAAGGAATTGATGGTTGTGGAAAAAGTACACAAGTCAAATTACTTATGGATGCCATGAACCAATCTGGACAAAAAACAATATTGGTCAGAGAACCTGGGGGCACTACCGTTTCTGAAGAAATTCGCGATATATTGCTCCATCGACATTTAGAAGATATTTGTGACCGAACGGAAGCACTGCTTATGATCGGGAGTCGTGCTCAATTGACGCATGAGGTCATCCAGCCCAATTTAACTGCTGGGATAAATGTAATTGCCGATAGATTTACTGACTCCACTTTAGCTTATCAGGGTGGAGGACGAAATATTGATTTGGGTTGGCTGATTAAACTCAATCAATTCGCAACGTATAAATTGGAACCTCATGTCACATTTTTGGTTGATATTTTATCGGAAGAAGCATCTCGGAGAAAAAAACAGGAAAAAGATCGGATTGAACGAGCGGGAATTGATTTGCAAACGAAGGTTCGGAATGCCTACCTTGAATTGTGCAATCAATTTAATGAAAGGATTGTTTTGATCGACGGCCATGACACGATTGATAATATCCATGGGACAATTTTAACAGAATTAAGAAGGAGACATTTGTTCGAATGAAAAAATATCTTATGAGACTTATCCTCCCAATTGCCATTGTCACTGGTGCAATTTCGCTGGCAGTGACTCAATCCAGCTTATATCGACAAATAGGCCAATCACAACGACTTTTTAATCAAGTATATAATCAAATATTCTCTACTTATGTGGATGAATTAGATCCGGAAGCATTCACAAAAGCGAGTATCCAGAGCATTACCCAAAATTTAGACCCTTATACTGTATTCATGGTGGAAGACGAACAACATCAGATAAATGTCTTAAGCAAGGGGAAGTATGGCGGTGTGGGTATCCAATTGGGGTATCGCAATAAAACCATGTCAGTTGTAGCGCCAATTGATGGCGGTCCGGCCAAAAAAGCCGGCATTATGAGTGGTGATGTTATTCTTAAAGTGAATAATGAAGATGTTAAAAAAATGACATTTAATGCAGCCGCGTCTAAGATTCGCGGTAAAAAAGGAACTGAAGTCAAACTTACTATAAAACGTTATAGCGGAGACGATCCTATTGTATTCAATTTAATTCGATCGATAATTAAAGTGAAAGAGATTACATATTCTGGAATGCTTTCCCCATCAACCGGTTATGTACGATTAAATCGTTTTTCAAGGAATACTCCGAATGAAATGCGTAAAGCTTTTCAACAACTATTAAATCAGGGTTCAAAAGAAATTATCATTGACTTAAGAGATAATCCGGGCGGTTTGCTTTCTTCTGCAGTGGCCATTTTGGATATGATCATTCAAAAGGATCGCCCTTTGGTCTCGACAAAGGGGCGGACCAAAGATTCAAACCGATCTTTTTATTCCAGAAACAAACCTCTTATACCAGATGACGTAAATATTGCTGTTCTGATCAACCAAGGTAGTGCGTCTGCCAGTGAAATTGTGGCGGGTGCCATTCAGGATTTGGATCGGGGAATTGTTTTGGGGCAGAAATCCTATGGAAAAGGGCTGGTTCAGTCTCAATACGAAATTGATGATAAAAGAAGCATTAAAGTCACTACCGCCCGGTATTATATACCCAGTGGACGATATATCCAAAAACGTGACTATATTGATGATAAATATATTCTGAATAAAACTGAAGAGGATTCTGTTTTTACAACGATGAGCGGTCGGAATGTTTTGGGTAACGGCGGTATAACCCCTGATTCGACCATTACACCTGAACGCATGGCAGCGCTTTCAAGCCAATATTGGCGTCGGGGTTATTTTTATTCCTTTGCTCAGCAGAACAAACATCGGTACCAAAACTTTTCTGAAGTGTTAGATGACCTTACTATTATTGACAAATTCAATGAATTTATCAAAGAACAGGAGGATGATATTCAACTTCCGGGAGAAAAAGAATTGGGGCAGGTTAAAGAGAAGATCGCTGCATTGGACAGCATGAATGCAGAAGCGAATCAGGCGTTAGAAACTTTATCTCAGTTTTACGCAAACCAGGAAGAACAAAGTATTGCATCAGAGTCTGAAGACATTGGACAGATAATTATTTTAGAATTTGCAGGATTGATCAAAGGACCAGAGGGTCGGGTCAAACAAGCATTAAAGGATGATAAAATTGTGAAAGTAGCACTCGATATTTTATCGGACAGACTGGTGTATGAAACTTCATTAATACCATCAGAAATCATTGAAAATTAATTTGTATTTATGCTTTCCATCCTATTTAAGAAAAATAGTAAATTTCCGGGCTTTATTGGGGGCGATTAGCTCAGTTGGTTAGAGCGCTTGCTCGACACGCAAGAGGTCGGAGGTTCGAATCCCTCATCGCCCACGGTTAATATGTCAGCAATTACTGTCAGATCAGGAAAAATGCCGACAGAAGAAAAGACTGTTTTTATTAGTCTTGAAAAAATCTTATTCTTCGCCCAGTCAAAACATACATGATGATACGATTATTATATCTAAGACCTTCCAAAAATGGAGCTGATTTCGCCTATGGCGACATACAGCCATTTTATATTTTAAATTGATTCTTACATTTCCTCTATGAGCAAAATCACAATTACTTTACCAGATAAATCGACTCGCCAATATGCACCGGGAATTACACCATTAGAAATAGCCGAGAGCATTGGACCTCGATTAGCTCAAGAAACAGTTGCTGCATCTATAAATGGTGCATTGTCTGACGCTAATATTTCTATTGCGTCTGATGCAAGTGTAAGTTTATATACAGGCAGTTCTGATGAAGGGCACGAGGTTCTGCTCCACAGCACTGCACATTTAATGGCACAGGCAGTAAAGTCATTATGGCCAAAATCTCAGGTGACCATTGGTCCAGCTATTGAAAATAGATTTTATTATGATTTTGACATTGATGGCACTTTCTCCCCGGAAGATCTTGGAAAAATTGAGAATAAAATGCGAGAACTTTCGAAAGCAAACCTCCCAGTCTCCAGACAAAAATTATCGCGAAATGAAGCCATTAAATTATTTAAAGGGATGGGTGAAGATTATAAAGTTGAAATTATTGAACAGATTGATTCATCCGATAATATTTCCGCCTATAGTCAAGGCGATTTTATTGACCTTTGCAGGGGCCCTCACGTGCCATCCACGGGTAAAATAAAACATTTTAAATTGCTGAGTAGTTCCGGTGCATATTGGCGAGGTGATGAAAAAAATAAAATGCTTCAGCGAATTTATGGAACGGTTTTTTCCACCAAAAAAGAACTCAAAGAATATTTGATTTTTCTCGAAGAAGCGAAAAAAAGAGATCATCGCAAACTGGGAAAAGAGTTGGAAATTTATACATTCGATGATGAAGTAGGTCCCGGTTTACCGTTATGGCTTCCCAATGGGGGAATCATTATTGATGAACTGGAAGCGCTGGCTAAAAATATAGAGACGCGACATGGTTATCAACGGGTGCGTACGCCTCATTTAACGAAAGGTGATTTATATAAAAAATCCGGCCATCTGGATTTATATAAAGATGCGATGTTTCCGGCCATGGATGTGGATGGAATTGAATATTACGTTAAACCAATGAATTGTCCTCACCACCACAAAATTTATGATGCATCGCCAAAAAGTTATCGGGATTTACCTTTCAGAATTTCAGAATATGGTACGTGTTATCGATATGAAAAATCTGGGCAGCTATTTGGTCTCATGCGCGTTCGAAGTATGCAAATGAATGACGCACATATATATTGTTCCCATGAAGACTTTGAAGCGGAGTTTATGGATGTATGCCAGATGTATATGGAGTATTTCGATATATTTGGAATTGATAAATATGAAATGAGATTGAGCCTCCATGATCCGGCAGGATTAGGTAAAAAATATATTGACGAACCGGAACTTTGGTATCAAACCGAAGATGTGGTTCGGAATGCTCTGAATAATGGCGGTATTAATTTTGTGGAAATTCCAGGAGAAGCTGCCTTCTATGGTCCAAAAATTGATGTTCAGGTGTGGAGTACAATTGGAAAAGAATTTACCTTAGCCACGAATCAAGTTGATTTTGCTATACCAAAACGGTTTAATTTAACCTATACAGATGAGAATGGAAGTGAGCAAACTCCTTTATGTATTCATCGTGCTCCTTTGAGCACACATGAGCGATTTATTGGTTTTCTCATTGAACATTACGGAGGGGATTTTCCATTATGGCTCTCCCCAATCCAAGTAATTATATTGCCCGTGTCGGAAAAAGCATATACTTATGCAAGGTCAGTTCATTTAAAATTTAAAGCAGAAGGCATTCGCGTTGAGATGGATGATCGTCCTGAAAAAATTGGTGCCAAAATTCGCCTGGCAGAAGTAAATAAAATTCCTGTTATGGCGATTGTTGGTAAGAAAGAAGCAGAAGAAAATGCTGTATCGACACGCCGTAGATTTATTGGAGATCAGGGTGCGATCAAAACAGATAAACTGCTTAAAAACATTATTTCTGAAATAAAACAAAGGAGTCTACCCCATCGCGAAAGTCAATAAGATTAGAATAAACGAAAAAATACGTGCTGAGGAAGTGCGTTTAATTTCTGAAACCGGAGAACAACTCGGTGTAATGAAGACCGAAGATGCCATTATTAGAGCAATGGATGTGGGTCAAGATTTAATCGAAGTATCCCCCAATGCGAAGCCACCGGTAGCTAAAATCCTCAATTATGGAAAACTCAAATATGAGGAAAAGAAAAAAGCCCAGGCCAGTAAGAAAAAACAACATGTTGTTAAAATCAAAGAATTGCGTGTTCGTCCAAGAATCGATGATCACGATTTATTGACAAAAGTTAACCGAGGAAGGCAGTTCATATCAGATGGTTGTAAACTCAAGATTACACTCATGTATCGTGGCCGTGAAATGTCTCGGCTTGATTTAGGTTTGCATGTGTTGGACCGTATAATAGATTTATTTTCCGATATAGCTGTTGTGGAAAAACATGGTGAATTGGAAGGTCGTCGTCAGACGATTATTTTGACTGGTAAATAGGAGAAAGTTAATGCCAAAGCAGAAAACAAGACGCAGTGCCGCCAAACGGTTTCGTTTGACAGGTACTGGTAAAATAAGACGAAATAAAGCAAACCATAGTCACATGCTCATTCGCCGGAGTAACAGTGCAAAACGTAAAATGCGTCAACCTGATTTAGTAGATGCATCTGAAACAAAGCGCGTCCGTCGGATGATTGCTCAATAGAATAGGAGACTAAAATGCCTAGAGCAAATAGTTCTGTGCCTCGGCACAGACGACATCGCAAAATTGTGAAGCAGGCCAAGGGCTACTATGGTGCCCGGAGCCGCAACTTCAAAACAGCTAAAGAGGCAGTTGAGAAGGCAGGACTGTATGCATATCGTGATAGGAGACAGAGAAAACGTCAGTTTAGACGTCTGTGGATTATTCGTATTAATGCAGCTGCGCGGCAACATGGCTTGTCCTATTCACAATTCATCGCTGGATTAAAAGGAAAAGGAATTGAACTCGACCGTAAGGTCCTAGCCCATATGGCTATGAATGAGCCCAATACTTTTGCCGAATTGGCTAAAGCCATCGCTAGCTGATGAACATAAAGGAATCAATTGAATCGGTCCGAAATAATTTTCGGACCGATTCTGATCCTTTTCCTACTAATGACCAGACTGTAGAAGCCTTACGCATAAAATATCTGGGTCGAAAAGGACTGGTCGCCGGACTTTTTTCTATAATGAAAGATGTGTCTGACAAAGAACGCCCAATAGCAGGCAAATTATTAAACGAAATAAAACAGGAAATCAGTTCTGTTTTCAACTCCCAAACGGGTTCATCCGAATCTCAAGAAAAATATTACGGTGAATCAGATTATTCTTTACCGGGATTAACCTTTTTCGTGGGACATGTTCACCCCTTGCAGCAAACAATGGATGATATAAAATCTATTTTCATGAATATTGGTTTTTCCGTTGCATATGGTCCTGAGATTGATGATGATTTTCATAATTTTGGTGGGTTGAATTTCCCCCCTGAACATCCTGCAAGAGATATGCAGGATACATTTTTTATTGATTCCGAAACTGTATTACGCACCCATACATCTAATGTGCAAATTCATTTAATGGAAGAAAAAGACCCACCCCTTCGTTATATAATCCCCGGACGTGTGTATCGCAATGAAGCAATTAGCTATAAGAGCTACTGCCTTTTCCATCAAGTAGAAGGCCTTTACGTAGATAAGAATGTTTCCTTTGCTGATCAAAAGGGAATATTGGAATATTTTGTTAAACGGATGTTTGGCGCTGATACAAAAATGAGATTTCGCCCCAGTTTTTTCCCGTTTACTGAACCCAGCGCAGAAGTGGATATTTGGAGTGACAAACGTGGACAATGGTTGGAAATTCTTGGTTGTGGTATGGTAGATCCAGAGGTGTTTAAATCTGTAGATATTGATCCAGATATTTGGCATGGTTTTGCTTTTGGTATGGGTATTGAAAGAATCTGTATGTTGAAATATGGTATCGACGATATACGTTTATTATACCAAGGCGATATGCGGTTTTTGGAGCAGTTTTAATGCGTATC
>Ga0315339_1001827_pt1 | contig 17442 bp, 14 predicted proteins | sample ASW17metaG_FD_204514 | JGI IMG/M metagenome (GOLD analysis project Ga0315339, IMG submission 204514) | Ammonia-oxidizing marine archaeal communities from Pacific Ocean, United States - ASW #17 | ecosystem: Environmental > Aquatic > Marine > Oceanic | place: USA: California | collected 2016-12-05
AAGAAGAAGCCCGGGCTCTCGGTCAACAGGCCGGTGGCCTCGTCGATGTGACCCGGAGGCAGCGGATTGCTCGAGTCGGAATCCGGGTTGATATCCGTCGCCCCCGGATAGTCGGAGCTGGCGTTGGCGGCCAGACCGGCGTGAATCTCGAGCACGGTGTCGGGGTTAAAAACGCGCAGGTAGTCGGCAAAGTACGTATCCCACTTCCCCCACGGCGCCATTACCGCCTCTGGCGCGACGAACAGATCGGCCGCGTCCAACCCGCTCTCGCGCTCGTACGCGATGCTTCCCTGCAGCCTGTCCTTTTCTCCCATTTGCCAGGAGAGCTTGCCGAACATTGCCCAGCGGCTGTTGAACCCCTCGGTGCCGTTTGAGACCTCGGTCGCATAGTTCGACTTGGAGCGACGATACGAGCCGTAGCCCCAGAGCGTATTGGCCGCCAGCGGGCCACCGATGTCGATGTGTTGCTGGCTGTTGTTGTTGATGGTGTGTTGGAACTGCGGGTCATCCGAGTTCTGGGAGTTCCAACCGTCGGCGCGCATGAAGTGGTTCGCCGTGCCCTGCAGCCGCGGTCCACCGGACTTGGTCACCAGGTTCATGACCATGCCGCTGTAGCCACCGACCTCTGCCGGGGCACCGACGCCACCGAAGGATGCCTCGGCGACGTTGTCGACGTCCATCTGCATCTCGACTTCGCCACCCTCGGCCGAGTTCACCAGCACGCCGTCGTACGAGAACTGGGTCCCCTGATTCGTGCCGCCTAGCGCTGACGCGCCGCGGCCGCTGGCGCCGCCGGAGCTGCGCGTTCTGCCGAGGTTGGCGCCCGGTGCCATGCCAAGAAAGTCCGAGGCACCGCTGTTGCTGCGGTTGGCCGGGAGCGCATCGAGGTACTCGTCGTTGAACGTGGTGGTGTTTGAGGACGAGCCCCTGACATCGACCAACGGCGCTTCACCGACGACCGTGATGGTCTCCGCCACACCGCCGATCTGCATGGTGAAGTTAACCGCCAACGTGGCGCCCATGCTCACCCGGACGCCGTTTTGCTGCATCGGCACGAAGCCTTCCAGCACCGCGTCGACCGTATAAAGCCCCGGCGGCAGCGCCGGCGCTCTGAAGCGTCCGTCGAGTCCGGTGACGGCGATGCTCGGTGTCATCAACACCGGGCCGGAGACGGTCACGGTCACACCGGGCAACGGTGCGCCATCGGGATCCGCAACGGTCCCGTTGAGCGTGCCGTTACGACCGGTAGCGCCCTGCGCCATGACGGCGGTAGGCACGGTCAGCAGCAGCGTAAAAGCCACGGCAACCGGAATCAGCCAAAGAACGCGTCGCATGCTAGTTACTCCTCTAGGGGGCTGGGAACATTAATTGGTGGGCTTTGCCCATCGGCCACGCTCAGATTGGCGTATGGCCAGCTGCTGGTTTGATATTCATGATACGTCGTCGAACGGTTCCGGTTCAGCACTTCCACCGCATGGTCAAACTCGCCTGCCTCGATGGCGTCGAGGATCTGCTCATGCTGCTCGATCGACTCGGTCCATTCGTTGATGTGGGAGAACGCCCAGATCTCCAGGCTCTTCACCTTTGAACGCAGCTCATCGAGCATAGTCAACAACCGCTGATTTCTCGACCCTGCCGACAGCAGATGGTGGAACCTGTGGTTCACCGCGATGCCGGCGCTGATGTCCTCGTTGACGAATTCCTCCCGATAACTCTGGTTCACTAACCTGAGCTCGTCCAGAGCCTGGGCGTCCAGCTGTGGGAACGACTCCCGCGCCGCCAACTCCTCGAGCGCACAAATGATCGGGTAGAACTCGACGAGATCGGCGGCAGATTCCTCGGGCACGCGGAACCCCCGATGAGGAATGCGTTCGAGGAACCCCTCGGACGCGAGACGTCCCAAGGCCTCTCGCACCGGTGTACGACTGACCTTCAATCGCTCGCTCACATCTTGCTCTCGGATGAACTCACCAGGCTTCAGACTCGCACCCAGCACGCGATCTCGGAGAACTTGATAGACCTGATCGGTCAGCGTTGCGGTACGCAACAGTGGCCAGGCTTCGTTCACCAATGGCTCACTTTGTCTATGGAATCTTGCAGTGTGTACGGAATATTGTATGCAGTATTCGATCGCCGTCAAATCTAACCAACCCAGGCAGCCCGTGTAAAGAGCGCGGCCCTGTAATCTTGACTATAGCCGGACAGTTCCTGACAAACGGTCCGGCGAGCCTGAAGCATCGTGGAGACATCTTCGGATGGCGGTCAGAATCGGAATCGTAGGCTGGGGAGAGATCGCGCACATACACGCCGATCAGCTGCAACGGGCCGGAGGACTCTTGGCCGGAGTCGCGGCGCGGCGGCGTCCCGCAGACCTCGACGTACCGTGGTTCGAATCGATCGAGGAGCTGCTGCCACACGTTGACGGCGTAACCATCGCAGTGCCCAACCACCTCCACGCCAGCAGCTGTCTCGCCGCCGTTCGGGCGGGGCGAGCCGTCATGGTCGAGAAGCCCTTGTTGATATCCAGTGCCGAGCTCGATGACCTCGAGCAGGTGCTGCCCTATGTCGACGTGCCGGTTCACGTGGGCTTTCGAATGCGCTGCAACTCACTGCTTCAGGATCTGCGCGACACCCTGCGAAAGCCACGACGGATCGAATGCTCGTACACGCTCGGAATCAATGAGCTCGCCGCGGGCAAGGACTGGACCCGACGCCAGGATACGACCGGAGGCGTGTTCTTCACGCTGGGGGTCCACGTGCTCGATCTGGCCCGCTGGCTGAGCCGTGCCGACGGTGAGCCAATGGCCGATCTGCGGGCCAGCGCCGATGGCCTGGGCGAAGGGGCCGACTACCCGCTCCGTGCCACCGTCAGCGGGCGCATGCACGACATACAACTGCAGGCAACGACCGACACCCGCGGCGACCTGCCGTATCGACTCGACGTGCGTGCCTGGCACGGCAACGTCTCGACGCCGGACCACATCTCGCTCGACGCGACCCACGAAATCATCGAATACGGCACGTTGCTGCGCGATTTCGTTGAAGCCACGGCGGCGGGCCGGGTCGATCAACGGGCGGTCGCCGAGTACCTGCAAACGCATCGCGAGCTACTGCACGCCCGGGATCTGGCCGCCCGCCCCGATTGTGCTCGCGCCCCGGAGAGCCCCGGAGAACCGACGTAGCAATGAACCGAGCACGGCGTGCGATCGGTGGCGCAGCAATGCTCGCCATCGTCGTGCTCAGCCACGCCGCAACCGCGCCGCCCAGCTGGGCCGAGCAAGGCGACCGGCAACTCGGGGCGGCGCGTCGAGCTGTTCTCGACGGTCGCGTCGAGGAGGCGCTCGAGTTGCTCGCCAGGCTATTGAGCGAGCGCCCCGAGTCGGGCGAGGTGCTGCTGTGGATGGGACACGCGTTGCGACGATCGGGCGATCCGCGGGCTGCGGCGCAACAGTACCTTCAGGCGATACGGCTCGACCCGGAGAATGCCGGGGCGTTCGTCGCGCTAGGTGACATGCAATCGGACGCCGGCGACTTACCGAGCGCGCTCGATTACTACGACCGGGCGATCGCGGTGGCCCCGGACTTTCCACTCGGGTACCGCAAGGCCGCCGGTATCGAAGTGCAGATGGTGCTGCACCGCAACGCCATCGAGCACTTGAATCAGTACCTCGAGATGCGCCCCGGCGACATCGTGGCGATGAGCTTGCTCGGCATGGAGCAGTATCTCGACGAGGATCTCGACGCGGCAGTCGCCACGATGGAACGGGTCGTCGAACTCGACCCGGACCATGTCCGGGGACATTTCGGGCTCGGAATGGCGCTGGCAGATCGGCCCGACGAATACGCCCGCGCCTTGGTGCATCTGGAGACCGCCGCCGCGGGTGATCCTGGCAACGCCATGGCGCTCTATCTGATCGGGCGAATCCGAGCGTCACAGGGAGAGCTCGAGCCGGCCCTCGAGGCGCTGCAAGCCAGCCTCGCTATCGACTCCGAGCAGCCCGATGCGCACTACCGGATCGCGCTGGTATACGCACGTTTGCGGGACCAGGAGGCCGCCCGCGTCCACCAGGCGCGATTCCAGGAGCTGGCGCACGCCCGCGATAGCGAGGAAGAGCTCTACCGGCGAATCGGGCTGCTCCGGGAAGCCGCCAGCGTGGCGATCACTAGCGCAGATCTCGCCGCGGTGCGGGCAGTGGCCGAAGAGCTGGCGCAACTGGTGCCCGACGACTTGGATGTCCTGATGGTGCAAGCTCGCATGGCGCTGGCCGGCGATGAGCCGAGCACCGGGTTGCACACCACCGACCGTGCGCTGCAGCTGTACCCGGATCAGTGGGAGGCTCACTACCTGCACGGGTTGCTCCTACACCGTGCCGACCGATCCGACGAAGCGCTCGGCTTCCTGGAGCGCGCCATCGAGCTGAACTCGATGCACGACCCCGGCTACGCCGCACTGGGCAACGCTTTCATGGCGCTCCTGGATCCCGCGGCAGCATTGGCGGCCTATCAGTCGGCGGTGACCCTGCAGCCGACGACGCCCGCTCACTACCTGAACCTGGCCACGGCCTACGGGGCGCTCGGCCGCAGCGAGCTCGAGGCCCGAGCTCTAGCCACACACCGCCGTTTGCTAGCGGAGCAATAGATCCGGCTGCGGCTGGCAGGGCCGATCGGGTCCTCGTTGACCTGGTCCTGGCAAGACCGGTGATCTTGTAACCTGTCGCCACCCACCCGATGCTTGCAGCGGTGGGCGATGACGATCGAAACAGCGCTGCGGCCCAGTGCGGCGAGGAAGCTCGCGGCGGGACCGCAGCTCGGTTAAGCACGTTGTGGGGAGGGCCGCGATGAACGTCGTCACGACGCAAGCCTGGCCAACGCTCGCGACCGCGACCCTCACCGATCAGGTCTATACAGTTCTGCGCGATCGAATCCTGGCGGGCGAGGTCGCACCCGGCGAGTTCATTCGCGAACAGGGAGGTCCGCGGCGCCGCCGGCGTGAGTCGAACGCCGGTACGCGAGGCGCTCGGTCGACTCGCGTCCGAAGGATTCCTCGAGCACATTCCGCATCGCGGCTTCCGCGTACCCGAGGAGTCCATCACCGATCTGCTGGAGCTGTATCTGATTCTCAGCACACTCGAGGTCCTCGCCGGCCACGACTCATCCCCTCGCCTCATGGAGCTGCACGAGATCAACCGCGACTATGCCGCGGCAGCCGAGCGTCGGGACTTCAGGGCCGGCATCGAGCTGAACGACCAGTTCCACCACACCCTGTCCAGGCGCTCAATGAACACACACCTCGAGTCGATGCTCGATGACATACGTGGGACCGTCCGCCGCCTGGAACCCTGGACGTTCAGCACGGATCAGAAGGATTGGACGCATTCGATCGCCCATCACACCGAGATCTTGACAGCGATGGAGGCTGGCGACTTCGAAGCAGCGGCCGAGACCTTGCAGCGCAATCGGCTCATGACCTACTGGAGGTTCCACCAGTCCATGCCGGGAGGGCCTACGCGAGACGCCTGACAGGCGCCGGCGTCCGCTACTGTGGGATCGAGTGCCCCATCGAGTCGAGCCACGCTTCGGCGTGGTCGTACAGCCGTGCGTAGTAGCCGACGAAACCGCTGGAGGTAAGCGGCACCCAAACATCCGGGGTGGCCGGATTACCCTCGAGAATCTCTCCGTTGGGCCGAATTGTCTGCCCGATGCTCCACATAAACCCAACCACCGGCCGTGAAGTTCCCGGGAACACCAGCTCCTCTTCCCACTCCCAGGTATTGGAGTATCCGCCCGCGGGCATGCCGATGATCGCGCCGAGATCGTTGTCCGCGACGATGGAGTTGAATTGATCCAGATGGGCGCCACCGGAGGGTCCGCTGATGACCACCAGCGGTCCGCTGAAATGCAGCGGCGCGGGCTCCAGCACCCCGTCGGCGTCCTTCGGTGCATGCGCCAGCTTGAAGGGCACTGGCGCCGTCGTCAGGTCGCCGCGTACCAGCCCAGCGATGACATCGTTCTCGAGCCAATCTAGCAACCAGGCCCCGGAATCGATCGTCTCGCGGGAATCGGCAGCAAGGGGCGCCCGCAGGGCGGGCTCGGCCCGCTTGCCGGCAATGAACGGCTCGGTGACGTCGGACAGGCGCAGCGTACCAAAGGTAGTCTTGAACGCCCTCGGCTGCAGTCGTTGCAGAGCGTAGGAGCCAAGCGAACCGCCGCGACTACGCGTTACGTCGATGATCAACGCATGGTCGAGCCAGCCCTCTTGCCCGGCTCGCGCAACCAGCGCGTCAACGTCATCGGGCAACGCCGTCCCGAACCCTCGCCAGAGCAGGATCGCGATCCTACGCCCGTCGTCCGGCCGCAACAAATCGTAGGTCGGCGTGCTGCCGACTCTGGTAAACCCAGCGTAGGCCGGCTCGGCCAGGTTGCGCCACGTCAACGCCGCGGCGTCGTGGTAGCCCAGGGTTACGGAATAGAAGCGCCCGTCGCCGTCCTCGAGCATGAGCAGCAACTCCTCGGCGAAGAGACTCGGGTGCAATACACCGCTTCGCTGGGGGATAACTTCGGCGATCTCCCAGCGGAGCGCGGCGGCGGTCGAGTGCGGAATGTAAGGCGTGGCGAGATCGACGTACTCGGAGATATGCAGACCATTGATCTGTACGACGCGGTCACCGGGCGTGATCCGACTTGCTTCCTCGTAGCCTTCGGCGAGATCGCCTACGAAGTAGTCCTCCGATCGCTGGCCGTAGTCAGGGAACACCCGGATCGGGGCGTGCCGCGGAGCGGCCGTCTCCACATCGCCCAGGGTGGCGAGCCCATCGGTCAGCGCCGGCGAGATTCCGCCGGGGACGAGCATCGTCGACAGATGCCGATCTCGCCGCGCCGCGCTCAGCCGCGAAAGCGCATAAAAAAGCTCGCGCGCTGTCTCCGCATCGACCACCCCGTCCCGTTCTGCTCGCATGGCACGGATGGGATCGAAGTCGAGAGTGGCGTTCTTGGTCGGCGCGACAGCCTGCCGATCCCTGGTCTTGGAGATGATCGCGTTGAAAAGCCCCGCACGTTGCTCCGGCGTGCCGGCGTCAGACATGGGCGCCGCGCAGCCGAACGCACTGAACACACACGGCAGCGCTAGGGCGAGACATATCCGGGTAGCGTACGGCGAGGCAATCACCTCCGCATCGTACTGCCGAACTCGCGGCGACGTCGACATGACTTACCCTCAGAGCCCGATGATCTCGTGGTCAGACACGAGACATGTGGTGCCCGCTCAGACGCGGCGGACATGGGGAAACCAAGCATTCGTTGAACACAGCAGCACGAGCCCATGAGGAGCAACATGGTGGACGAGGCAGATCTGGAACGCACCCTCGGCGGCACGGTTGCCACTGGCGACGGATGGTTTGTACTGCACACCTCTGACGCTCCCTGGATGCGCAGCGCGCGCTTCGGAGCCGGCTGCCGCTTCGAGGGCCGGGCGCGGTTCCCGCAGGTCGGCGTCAACCTTCGCGTCGTGGAGCCCGGAACGCCTGCCTGCCTTTACCACCGAGAGAACGCCCAGGAGGATTTCTTCGTGATCTCCGGCAAGGGCACACTCGTCGTCGAAGAGCAGGAACGACCGCTGAGAGCCGGGGACTTCGTTCACTGCCCCGCCGGGACCAACCATGTGCTGGTTGGCGCAGGTAACGCGCCCTGCGTGATTCTGATGATCGGCTACCGACCCGACCACGAGGAGCTTTGCTACCCGGTGAGCGCTGCCGCCGCCAAGTACGGTGCGTCGGTGGCCGAGGAGACTCCGAACCAACGGGAAGCATACGGCGAGAGGGACATCGAGCCGACTGCACCCATGTGGCCGCTCTGGGAGCACTGATCCTGAGCAAAGCGCTGCATGGGCTCCCTATCGTCGCCATTATCGGTTCCGGGTCGGCCGAACATTCCAGCGGTCGACTCGCCGCCGAGCTCGGAATGCTGGTAGCTCGCCAACACTGCCATCTGCTGACCGGCGGCGGCGACGGCGTGATGCTCGACGCCTCACGCGGATTCGTCTCGGTAAAGGAAAGGCAGGGCCTGACGATCGGCGTCATCCCGCGGGCGACGCACGGCGGACCCAAGCCCGGTTATCCCAACGAGCTCATCGAGGTACCGATCTTCACTCACCTCGACGGCGCCGACCCCGCCTCGGCGCACAGCCGTAACCCGATCAACGTGTTGACGCCGTGCTGTGTCGTAGCTCTTCCGGGCGACGTCGGCACCCGCGCCGAGGCAAAGCTGGCGGTGCGCTACAACACGCCGATCTGCGCTGTCATCGACGGCGCCGACTTGAACGTGTCGGCGCCATTCGAAGAATCGATGCGCGCCCTGGGCGTACCATGCGCGCAGGTCGCGCCCGGTCACGACGGGATCTCCGGCTACGATCTCGAGCCGATCGAGACGTTCATCAACGGCTCGCCGGTCACCGCCTCTGGCAACATGATGCCAAGCGGCACGCTGCTGACGGTTGGCGAGCATGCAGCCACCTTCGATCGCCGATGAGCGGCCACCGGAGATCTAGCTACCATCGGTGTATGATCCGCCGTTGACTGGGAACAGGCCTTATTGTCGAGGATTTGGGAGAAGTACATGCCGACGATCGAACGCTCGAGGCCGACGTGGATGAAACCTGCGCTATGCGCCGTGATCGTAGCCACTCTGTCCTTGATAACCATGCCTGCGGTCGGCCAGAGCGGTACGCCGACCAGCGGCACCGAGGACGGAGAGTGGCGCCACTGGGGTGGCGATACAGCCAGCTCGCGCTACTCGCCGCTCGATCAGATCGACGCCGACAACTTCGAGGATCTCGAGGTCGCCTGGGTCTGGCGGGGTGACAACTATGGTCCCTCCGTGGACAACATCATGCGCTCCACGCCGACCTACGTGAACGGCGTGCTCTACACCGTCGCCGGCCAGCGACGCACGGTGGTTGCCCTCGACCCGGCAACCGGCGAGACGCTGTGGACCTACCGCGAGCCCTACACGCCGCGCTGGCAACAGTCGATGCGCAAGAACTACGGCAAGGGCGTCGGCTACGCCAACATCGACCGCCGCGGTGTGATTTACATGATCTCGCCGGGCTTCTTCCTTCACGCGCTCGATGCGGTCACCGGACAGCCCATCGAGCAGTTCGGTAACGAGGGCACCGTCGATCTGCTGGCCGACTTCGGCTACGAGTACGATGCCTACGAAGGGCTCCCCAAAGAGGTCGGCTACATCACCAACTCGTCGCCACCGATGGTGGTCAACGATGTGGTGGTTGTGGGCAACTCGCACGAGCAGGGCTACCGGCAAACCCGGCGTGAGAACGTCCCTGGGCACGTGCTGGCCTATGACGCCCGCTCCGGCGAGCACCTATGGAAGTTCAACGTCATCCCGCAGCCGGGCGAGTTTGGCCACGACACCTGGGAAAACGACGCCTGGTCGTGGACCGGCAACGTCTCGGCGTGGGCGCCGATGGCCGCCGACCCGGAGCTCGGCCTGGTGTACTTCGTCACCGATCCGCCGACCAACGACTACTGGGGCGGCCACCATCCCGGTGACAACCTCTTCGCCACCAGCATCATCGCCGTCGACATCAAGACCGGTGTGCGACGCTGGCACTACCAGACCGTGCACCACGACATCTGGAACTACGACAACCCCACCGCGCCGATCCTGGTGGACATCACCGTCGACGGCGAGAAGATCCCGGCGATCGTACAAACGACCAAGCAGAGCTGGGCGTACGTTCTCAACCGTGCGACCGGCGAGCCAGTGTGGCCGATCGAGGAGCGTCCGGTTCCGAGATCCAAGATCCCGGGTGAATACACCTCGCCGACGCAGCCCTTCCCGACCCGGCCGGCGGCGTACGAGATGCAGGGCATCACCGAGGACGACCTGATCGACTTCACGCCGGAGCTGCGACAAGCGGCCGTCGAGATGCTCAGCGAGTACGAGCTCGGCCCGCTGTTCAACCCGCCGCTACATCGCGAGAACGACCTCGGCCTCAGGGCCTCGGTCCATTGCCCGGGTGGGAACGGCGGCACCAACATCCCGGGCGGCGCGGCGATCGATCCGGAGACCCAGATCCTCTACGTTGCCTCGACGAAGACTTGCTCCGCGCCAGACTTGATCCCCGGCGCCGAGGCCGACAGCCAGCACCCCGAACCGATTGTCGGCAAGACGATCATGGAGTGGGCCAGCGGTCCGGGCTTCGGACCCGGCCGGGTACAGGGATTGCCCTACTACAAGCCGCCCTACGGTCGGATCACAGCGATCGATCTCAACACCGGGGAGCACCTGTGGTGGATCCCGAACGGCGACTCTCCCGACTTCGTCACGCATCACCCGGCCCTGCAGGGCATCGATATCCCCAGCACCGGAAAGCCCTCGCACGCCACCAAGGTGATTACCAAGACGCTATTGATCTACGCCGAGGGCCGCCGCGGTGAGGCGCTCCTGCACGCGGTCGACAAGCGCACCGGTGAGCGGCTCGGCACGGTGGACATCCCGGCACCGAGCAACAGCGCCCCGATGACCTATATGCATGAGGGCAAGCAGTACATCGTGCTGCCGATCGGAGGGCCCGCACACTCCGGCTCACTCGCTGCCGTTGCGCTGCCGGACTAGTGCTGCGCCCCACCAATAGTGGTACGCCCGGCTCCGAACACGCGGTCGGTCCGGATCAGTCGATGGCGAAGCAGTAGAACAAGCCGTCGCCGCCGGTAGCCTGCAGGTTCTCTTGGCTGCAACCACGCGATCCGTGCGCCGAATTCCACGAAGTCGGGTTGCCACCGCCACCGGTGCGATCGAAATGCCCCACCAGGGCGCTGCCGTCAGCGCCGCTCGTCCAGTTACTGCAGGTGTGGTCCTCGCCGTCGGCCAGCAAAGTACCGTCCACCTGGGCGCCAGTGAGAATGTCGTGGCGGTTAGGTGTCTCGCCGCGTGCCCTCACCATGGCCCCGCTCTCCGTGAGCACCGTCTGCTTCGTCATGTTGTTGTCGCCGTGGAGGTTGTCCACGTCGGTAGCCACGACTACGCCTTCCACGTTGCGCCACGGCCCTCTGCCAATACGGTCACGAGCGTTGACCGACCTCTGTCCGTCCGCTGCCTGGACACTCAGATAAGCACGCCATGTCTTTCCTTCTGAGCCAACCGCCCGTGCCAGCATCTCGCAGCGCGCGTCGGCGCCAGCCAAACCGCCCAGATCGGCACCGTTGCCGGCCCCGGAGCTGGTGATGAAGAAGCTCATCCCGCTCGCCTGGGCACCTGGGGGCACCGCCTCGACCGCCTCGGTTGAGGCGTCAGCCAGCGTGGCCAGTAGCAACACCGCTATACCCAGCATCACGGTCTTTCGCATGTTGACTTCTCCTCGGTTGAGCTCAACAGTGGCGTCATTCTACGACCTGGCAACACTCGACTTGATCGCCGCTGAGACATATGTCAACAGACCGTCGGCATGTTTGTCGAAGGACGCGGCGCCAGCTGGATGACAACTGCGAACGAGTAGACTGACCGAATGCGCAGCATGAGCGTCATCCCGACGACCGATATCCGGCACTACGCCGATGACTGACGCTATCGAGCGCTGGGACGTCGCCCCCGGCTTCAGTATCTCGCGCGTGATCACCGGCCTGTGGCAGATCGCCGACATGGAGCGTGCTGGTGGCTCGGTCGACGTTGCGGAAGCCGCCAGCGCCATGGAGCCGTATGTCGAGGCCGGCTTCACTGCCTTCGACATGGCCGACCACTACGGCTCGGCCGAGGAAATCGCCGGTGAGCTCGTCCAACGCCGCGGTGCTGATTCGGTCCAGCTGCTGACCAAGTGGGTCCCCCAGCCCGGACCGACCCGTCGGGAGGACGTAAGGTCCGCGATCGAGCTGGCCCTCCAACGAATGCGCCGTGACCGAATCGACCTCCTCCAGTTCCACTCCTGGAACTACGCCGACCCTGGTTACTTGGATACGCTGCTCCACCTACAGGAGCTCAAGGAGGAGGGGCTCATCCGCCACCTCGGGCTTACTAACGTAGACACTCCGCACCTGCGGATCATCATCTGCAGTGGCATCGAGGTGGTCTCCAACCAGGTGTGTTTCTCGCTCTTGGATCAGCGCGCCCGCCTCAATGGCATGACCGACCTGTGCCAGCAGCACGGCATCACGCTGCTGGCGTTCGGCACGCTGGGCGGCGGGTTCCTTACCGAACGCTGGATCGGCCAGCCCGAGCCCGACTGGGAACATCTCGAGACCTGGTCGCAGATGAAGTACGGCCGGTTCGTCAGTGCTGCTGGAGGCTGGGAGGCGTTGCAGGCCCTGCTTCGCGTCGTAAAGACCGTTGCCGTCCGCCATGAAGTCTCGATGGCGAACGTCGCCTGCCGCTACATCCTCGATCAACCTGCCGTCGGCGGGGTGATCCTGGGGGCGCGCCTCGGCATCAGCGAGCACCGCGACGACAATACTCGGCTCTTCGATCTCGCCCTCGATGACCTTAGCCAATCGGAGCTCGACACGGCGATCGCCCGACTCGAACCCATTCCCGGCGACTGCGGCGATGAGTACAGACGACCGCCGTTCCTGACAGCGTCGGGGGACCTCAGCGATCATATCGAAGGCCTCCCTCCACCATACGCGGCGGGGACTGGCATCGACGGGCGTACTCGCGTGCTCACCGGGACGGTCTGGGAGGATCTCGCCGGCTTCAGTCGGGCCGTTCGCGTGGGCGATCGAATCGTGGTCTCCGGAACCACCGCCACGCATGGCACGCGACGCATCGGCGGCAACGACGCCGAGGCCCAGATGCATTTCGTGATCGACAAGATCGAGGGTGCCCTGCAGTCGCTGGGGGCACGACTCGACGATGTGATTCGTACCCGCGTCTATATCAACGACAGCAGCGATTGGGAATCGGTCTCGCGGGCTCACGGAGATCGGTTTCGTCACATCGGCCCGGCGAATACCCTGGTACAGGCTGGGATCATCGGGGCCGGGTATCTCGTAGAGATGGAGGTGGAAGCATGGCTCGCAACAGATCGACGTTGAGCATGGCGCTCGTGCTGGCGGTGGCGTCCTGTTGATGCTGATGAGGCGAAACGAGTAGCTGGTGGGAAGATTCCGTGGTCATCGCGCGCTGTACGCGGCATTGTTGATCGTCGCCGCGCTGCTAGCGACGATCGATGGTGCCTACAGCCAGGAACCGCCCGAGTGGAGCACGCTCATTCCTACTGTCGAGGCGACGGGGTTCGTCGAGCGGCTTCCGATCAAGGTGTTACAGACGAAACTCTTCCTGGAGCTCGAGCTTAGCGGTCGTGCGCGGTCGGTGGTGTTCAATACGGGCTCACCGAGCGTGCTCAGCAAGCCATTGGCGACCGAGCTCGGCCTCGAGATTATCGACACCATCCAATCCGTCGACGCCAACGGAACGCCGATCGAGCATGGAGTGGCGTTGCTTGATGAGCTCCGGCTCGGCGAGCTCAGCGTGCGCAACGTTCCGGTGATCGTGGCTGACCTCTCGAGGGCACCGATCGCCAACTGCCTTTTCGACGCTGTCCTCGGGTCCGAGATCCTCCAGATCTGCAACTGGCAGATTGACGTCGCCGGGCAAACTCTGACGTGCGCCGACCGGCTCGAGGACTTGACGTTTATCGACGAAAGCGTATCGGCGCCGTTGCGCGTGCTCGGATACCCCTATTCGCCGATGCTCGACACCGAGTTCCAGAACGGCATGACGAGCACGGCATTGTTCGATACGGGCTCCCCCGAGTACGTTGGCTTGACGCTCCCCGAGTTCGAGGACCTCGAACGCTCCGGTGAATTCGAGCGCAGCGCGATGGCACGCGGGTTCGGCTCGTCCGGCGAATCGCTTGGCGGCATGGGGCAGGATGAGGAGGCCTTTCTGTTGTCGCTCAGCCGGTTGTGGATCGGCGACCTCGAGCTGGTGGACGTGGTAGCAAGGACGCGGGAAGAAGGCCCCAGCCTGATCGGCGCCAGCCTGCTCGAGAATTACATCGTGACGCTGGCGTATCCGAGCAGGCGAGCCTATTTCTATCAGCACTCGGAGGTGCCGTTGCAGCGCACCAGCTTCGGCTTTGGCCCCGATTTCGACACCCAGACGATTACCGCCAGCTTCGTTTGGGAAGAATCTCCAGCCTACGGGGCAGGAATTCGCCCTGGCGATCGGCTCATGCGCATCGGCGACTCTGACCTGACCGCGATCACCGAGCAAAACCGCTGCACGGTAGTGCGCGCCGTCCTCGAATCGCTAGACGACGATGCCCCGCTTCGTGTCGACTTCGAACGCGAAGGCACCGCGACAACGGTCGAGCTGAGGCGTCAGCTGGTGCTACAGCGCTGAAGAACTTCGCCCCGACCGCTCGCAAGAGCACCCTGGAGCTCATGCCGTACAGGCAGCTCGTTGCATCCAGCACGCCGGTGGTGACCGCCAACCTGCTCATCGGGGCGGTCCACATGTTGGCTCACCTGCAGCTCGGCGTGGTGCTCGTCCCGTGGCAGGACATCTTCGTGAGCCTGGTGGTGGTGACGAGCCCGATCGCGGCGGTCGTCCTGGTGCGTACCCCGTTGCGGCGTATCGGCGCCGACCTGCTGGCCGGGTCGATGGTCGGTGCCTTTGTCTTCAGCACCTACTTTCACTACGTCTTGGTCTCCCCCGACCACGTAGCGCACCTGCCGGAGGGTCAGCTGACGTGGTTGTTTCGCCTGACCGCAGCGCTGCTGCTGGTGGCTCAGGGGCTCGGGGTGGCGATCGGCGTGCTCATGAGGCGAGCAATCCGGGAGGGAACATGGCGGACGTAACGCTGCAGCAGATCGACGAACTCGAAGGCCACGAGGGACGATCAACCCCGGTTTCGATCCGCTGCCGGCGCCCAGCGCCCGCCAGCACCTGGAGGCACAGCGCGCTGCACACGCACGCTAGCCGGTCGACCACCTTGTCAGCGTCCGCGACTCCAGCCATGCTGGCTCTCTGCATCGTCGGCGCCGTCGCATGCGGTAGTGCCTCGTCCGACACCGACGGCGAAGTTCTGGTGTTCGCGGCTGCCAGCCTGCGTGATGTTCTGCAGGAGGTTGGAACAGCGTTCGAGAAGGAGGCTGGGATCGGCGTCGCATTCAACTTCGCCGGGTCCAACGTACTGGCACGCCAGATCGAGGCAAGCCCGATTGCCGATGTGTTCATCTCCGCCGACGAGCGCTGGATGGACTATGTCGCAGACCTCGACCTGGTGGCTCCCGGAACGCGCGCCACGCCGCTCGGCAACCGGCTCGTGGTGGTGGCCAACGCCGACAGCGGGCTGCGGCTCGGCGACATCGCCGAGCTTGCCGCTGCCGAGTTCGCCTTCCTTTCGGTCGCCGACCCGGACGCCGTGCCAGCGGGCCGCTACGCGAGGGAAACGCTGCAGCGGGTGCGAGCCGGTGCCACCGATCTGTGGAGCCAGCTGCACCATCTGGTGGCGCCCGCACCCGACGTCCGCGCGGCGCTGGCCCTAGTGGAGGCACGATCCGATGTAGTGGGCATCATCTATCACACCGACGCGCTCACATCGGCCCGCGTGAAAGTCGTGCTCGACATACCCGAAGCGGTGAGCCCGACCATCCGCTATGCGATGGCGGCGATCGGCCCGCAACCCACCGCGGCGGCAACGCGCTGGCTGGAGTTTCTCCAAGGCAACCTCGCCCGTGAGACCCTCGAGCGCTATGGGTTCCTCACCTTCGGCAGTGATTGACGATGGATGACGCCACGCTAACCGCCCTCGGCCTGACGCTCCAGGTTGCGGCGGCGGCCACCGCGCTCGTGCTCGTGCCCTGCACGTTGATCGCCTATGCGCTGGCACGCTACGAATTCCGCGGCAAGGCCCTGTTGTCGAGCTTGTTCGGGTTGCCGCTGGTGCTGCCACCAACCGCTGTCGGGTACTTACTACTGAAGGCGCTGGGCAGCTCCGGACCCCTGGGGCCTGCCGTTCTCGGCTTCGACCTGGGCATCCTGCTCACCTGGAAAGGTGCGGTCGTCGCCTCGAGCATCATGGCCTCGCCGCTCGTCGTGCGCACCGCCCGGGTGACTTTCGAGGGCATCGACCCACGTCTCGAGATGATGGCGCGCACGCTGGGATACAACCGAGCAGAGGCGTTCATGCGCTACACGATCCCGCTCGCCTCTCGTGGCCTGCTGGCCGCCGCGATCCTCGGCTTCACCCGTGCCGTCGGGGAGTTCGGCGCCACCGTCATGCTGGCTGGCAACATCCCCGGACGTACGCAGACCCTGTCGCTGGCCATCTACTCGGCCCAACAGGCAGGCAACGACTCGGAGGCGTACGTGCTCTTGGGCGTCGCCGTGGTCGTCGGTCTCGTCGCTATCCTCGCATCGGAGAAACTCTCGCGGTCGCCGTTGCGAACCGGCTCGGGCCGATGAGCACAATGCAGACTTCCGCCGCCAGCGAGTCCGCCAACATCGTCGTGCCGCAGCTGCACGTAAGCGTGCGGCTGCCGCTCGATCACTTCGCGCTCGAGGTCGACTTCACCACTCGAGCCCGCGCCGTGGGGGTGTTTGGGCCGTCAGGCGCCGGCAAGACCAGCGTGCTGCGCGCCATAGCTGGCCTCGAGGACCAAGCGCGCGGGCGGATCAGCCTAGGCAAGGAAGTCTGGCTCGATTCCGCCGCTGGCACGTGGGTGCCGCCAGAGCACCGTGCCATTGGTTATCTGCCACAAGACGGGCTGCTGTTTCCGAACCAGAACGTTCGCGGCAACCTTCTCGCAGGGGCCGCGCGGGCGCGGCGAGAAGGCAGCCACGTGGAGGAACTGTTCGACACCACGTGCCGGCTACTGGAGCTCACGCCGTTGCTAGATCGACATGTGGCGACCTTGTCGGGAGGCGAGCGACAGCGCGTCGCACTGGGACGCGCCATCTGCTCGGGCCCGCGCTTGCTCCTGCTCGACGAGCCCCTTGCGTCGCTCGACTTGCCGCTGCGCCGCCGCGTATTGCCATTTCTGCGGCGGGTGCGGGAACAACTGGAGATCCCGATGCTGCTGGTGTCGCATGACCCGGTCGAGGTGCAGGCGCTGTGCGACGACCTTGTCGCCGTACGACGCGGCACCGTAGTTGCCCACGGCGAGGTACGCGACGTGCTGACCGACGCCGAGGTCCTGCCATTCGCCGGCCACGGCGGTTTCGACAATGTGGTCCCGTGCACCTTGATCGAGCACGGTGCTGGCAGCAGCACGGTACGAATCGGTGAGTCGAGCGGCGTGCGACTGACGGTGCCGAAGGCAAGTGGTGCAACAGGCGGCCAGCGCCTGCTGCGCATACCGGCACGCGATATCATCGTGTCGATCAACCGCCCCGCGGGTCTGTCGGCGCGCAACGTCGTGTCGGCGACGATCGCCAGATTCCGCTCCGACGGCGACCTGCGCATGGTCGTTGCGGAGCTCGGCAACG
>Ga0315339_1001828_pt1 | contig 17415 bp, 13 predicted proteins | sample ASW17metaG_FD_204514 | JGI IMG/M metagenome (GOLD analysis project Ga0315339, IMG submission 204514) | Ammonia-oxidizing marine archaeal communities from Pacific Ocean, United States - ASW #17 | ecosystem: Environmental > Aquatic > Marine > Oceanic | place: USA: California | collected 2016-12-05
TCCAATGAGGCTAGCAGAGATCGCCACTCAGCTCAATTCAGACAACGCAGCAGGCCTCGGCCTGCCGCCGCTTATTATGGTCACAGATTCGGTGCGCCTGCCTGACCCCGCTTCCGTCGCCCTGCACCTACCGAACGGCAGCGCAATTTTGCTGCGCGACTATGATCTGGCAGAACGCGATACTCTTGCAGTGCGCTTGGCAAACATAGCCCGGCAACGTGGTTTAAAATTGCTGATTGCCGGAGATGCGCACTTAGCAATTCGGGTCAATGCCGCTGGCGTTCATTTTCCTGAAAACCAGATTAGTGAAGTGCGGCGCTGGCGCTATCGTAAAAATTGGCTGATTACCGTCGCTGCTCATTCACGTAGCGCCCTCTCAGCAGCGGCCAGGTGCGGTGCCAATGCCGCATTGCTATCGCCGGTTTTCAGCACCGACAGCCACCCCGACGCGCTGGTGCTTGGCGCCAATGGCTTTAGTCTGTTGGCTGACCGTGCTGGTTTGCCAATTTATGGACTGGGCGGAATAAGCAATATCAATGCCCATCGCTTGCTGACTACGCCAGCTGTTGGCATCGCCGCCATAGGAGCGTTCATCGGCTAATTATCGCTGGTGGAAAAATTCTTTTCGATATAATCAACCAGTGCAGAAACGCTTTGCTCCACCGTTTGGCTATCGGTATCAATGACCAATTCCTGCTCCTCCGGCGCCTCATAAGGCGCAGAGACACCGGTGAATTCCAGGATATCGCCGGCCCGCGCTTTGCGATAAAGCCCCTTGGGATCGCGTCCTTCACAAACCGCTAATGACGCTTTCACATAGACCTCATGAAAGGCTCCATTGGTTTTCATCTCGGCAGCTTCACGTGCACGAACTCGGTCAGAGCGATAAGGTGAAATAAATGCCGTCAAGACTATAAATCCAGCATCGGCAAACAGTACCGCTACTTCACCAACACGACGGATATTCTCAGCGCGGTCTTCCGGAGAGAAGCTCAAATTAGCATTTAATCCACCGCGCAAATTATCGCCATCCAGAACGTAGACCTGATAGCCGTTTTGAAAGAGCTGCTTTTCCACTTCAAGCGCGATGGTGGTTTTACCGGACCCAGAGAGTCCGGTAAACCAGACTACACCACCGCGGTGGCCGTTGCGTTGTTGGCGTGCACTACCAGAAATACCGTAATTAACGGCGGTGAGATTACTCGACTTGCCGGTGATAAGCTGGCGTTGATCCGGGTATCCGCGCATGGAAATAATACCGCCGCCGGCGATATCATAACCATCAACGAGTACAAAGCGGCCCGTGCGCTGGTTAGTAGTAAATTCATCTAAGGCCAACATAGCGCGGCTGCGCAAAACGACCTCGCCAACGCCATTTCGCTCAATGACATTTTCACTGGCTCCCGCTTCAGTCATGGAAAGATCATCAATATCTATGACGCGGTCGATCGACTGCACTGTTACACGCTCTTCGAACGTGCCGAGCTTGAGCTTATATTGTTTGCCTGGGGTTAGCGGCTCACGGCCGAGCCAGAACAGATGCCCGCGAAACACATTTGATTCGAGCGGCGGTGTGATGATGTGACTGACCACCTCACCGCGCTCGACAAATATCTGCTCATCTAATTGTAGACCAACCGATTGCCCTGCCGCAGCACTGCTGCGCCGGTCATTATCTGGCCAGCTTTCAATATACCGCAGCCGCGCGCGTTTGTTGGATGGCGAGAACAACAACTCATCGCCAACCTTGAGGCTACCCGATTCAATACGCCCGGCGACAATACGCCGATCATCAAAATGATAAACATCCTGTACCGGCATGCGCAGCGGTGCCGTAGAATCGGCCTGTGGTAAGGGGATGGTATCGAGCGCCTCGGTGATGGTCGGCCCGCCATACCAATCGCACCTGTCGGTACAAATGGCTATGTTATCACCATCCCGCGCAGAGACCGGCACAACATGGCTTGGCGTAATTCCAAGCTCAGCTAGATAGCCGCGAATATCAACCTCGACCACGCCAAAGCGTGCTTCGTTAAAACCTACCGCGTCCATCTTATTGACTGCGATGATGATGCGCGTAATACCGAGGAGATGGAGAAAATATGCGTGGCGGCGAGATTGTTCGCACACGCCTTCACCGGCATCTACCACCAATAGCGCGGCCGAACAGGACGCCGCACCGCTTACCATATTTTTGACGAATTCGCGGTGGCCCGGTGCATCAACAATCACATAATTGCGCTTCTCGGTGCTAAACCAGATATGCGCCGCATCAATGGTGATCGCCTGATCGCGCTCAGCTTGGAAAGCATCCATGACGAAGGCCCACTCAAACGCCATACCGCGTCGTTCGCACATCTTCTGGATAGCTTCAACCTTACCGTCAGGTAGGGAGTTGGTATCGTGTAACAGACGCCCGACCAGGGTAGATTTTCCGTGATCCACATGGCCAACGATGGCTATATTAAGACGCTGGCCGGAGAGAGCGCCTGCCGCCTCGGTGCTGTCAGTCAAAATATCAAACTTGCGGGGAGGTTTTTTCATGAAACGTGGCTACATGTAACCATCAGCCCGCAGGCGCTCGAAGGAATCTTCTGCTTCATGATCCATGGCGCGCCCAGCGCGTTCGGCTTCTGTAGTCACTTGTAGTTCGGCGATAATCTCATCGATGCTCACCGCCTCGCTCACAATCGGCGAGGTGATATCTTCATCGCCAAGCGAACGATAGCGCTTGCCATCACGAGCGAAGTAGAGCGGTACCGTCGGAATGTTTTCGCGCTTGGTATACAGCCAGACATCAATTTCTGACCAGTGCAGCAGCGGGTGAATGCGCACATGGGTGCCAGGCGGAAAATCCGTTTTAAACTGATCCCAAAACTCCGGCGGCTGATCACGAAAATGCCACTGGCCCGATTCGCCACGCGGGCTAAACACCCGCTCCTTGGCCCGGGTGGCCTCTTCATCACGACGAATGCCCGCAAATACGCCGGTATAACCTTCACGCGCCAACAGTGATTTTAGCCCTTCCGTCTTGCGCGCTGCAGCCCGCGCTGCCGGTGGTAGGGTGGAGTCCATCTCCTCAATCGGCGGGCACAGGCCGGTGACCAGATTGAGTCCCCATTCCTTGGCATAATGCTCGCGAAACTCATACATCTCGGCAAATTTTTTTTCCGTATCCACGTGCACCACCGGAAATGGCACATGGCCATAGAACGCCTTTCGGCATAGCCACAACATAACATTAGAATCTTTACCTAGGGACCACAGCATGCCCAAACGCTCGAGCCGATTATAGGCTTCGCGAATGATGTAAATGCTTTGACTTTCAAGCGTTTGTATATGATCGGTCAGATTATTCACACTATATATTCGGTGATTATTTTATTATCCATAATAAAGTTGGTTTTTAATAGCCCTTCGGCACATAGTCAAATTGCTCCATCTGTTCGCGGTGCATTTCCAAAACGCGCCTTACCTGTGCGTTACTCAACTGCTTGTGCCATGCGCCAGATTTTCCAGAGCGGAAAAAACTTTTTTGTGCGGGCGGACGCTCCACAAAACCTGCCTTTTTTTCCTGCGCACGTAGAATTTTAAAGGATGAAAAGCGTACCGCTCGCGTTAATCTCTCGCGCCCAGGATTCATGCCAATGAAGCGAGCAATAGCAGCAAAAGTTGGGCCCGGCTTTAATGTCATATCTTCATAACGAACAACATGCAGCGCTGGGTGGGGAATCTGTGTCCAGCTTTTGACATGACTAGACCAATCACTGTGATGCTCGGGTACATTATGTTCAGTAGCAGGCGTCTCGAAATCACGCTCTCCCATAAGCGTAATGATATCGTCTAAGGACTGGCCTAAATGATCAGCGTAGGAGAGCGCTACATCGAGCGGATTACGTACAACATAAATCACGCCGGCAGTTAAAGATTGGCTAATCATTGCAGCGCCAGCAACCTCGACCAAGGCATTATGCGTTTTAACAAAAACCGTGTCGGCAGAGCTCTCGGCGATCCGCGCATGCGCTATAGGCCGCAACCGCGCTAAATCTTCAGCGCTCAGCTCTGTCATAGGCCGGGGATCAAACGGCGCATACCACCTCTCCTGGCTGTCACCTTGGGTCAGAGCCGCCATTTTATTGATATCTACCGGCTCCGGTAGATCCGTCACCAAATTGAGCAAAAAGGCGCGCAGCCAGGTATTGCCCGATTTTGGGTATGAGGCGAGCCATAGAATATTACCCATGTGATCGTCCGAAGTTGTTCAAGTGACTAGAGGCGCGCTACGTAGTTTGACCCAAAACTGATACATGCCAATGAAAATATCTGGATTTTCTGTTTCGAATTGGTGCCAGTTTTCTAGGTTGGCAGCCCCGGGATCTTCGGGAAAGCGCGCCAGGTAACGATCCACCGCAGCTCGATTGCGCATTTCAAAACCCATGAATTCAAGGCCCAACTCATCCAGGCACCGGCTGATCTCGGTCAAGGTAAAGCGATGCTCTTCGACGTGAAAGAGAAGATCCCGGCATTCCGAAAGAGTGTAAAAATCATGCAATGTCACGATCCGCTTCAAAGGCGCATCATCTGGCAAGCTAAATACTTCATAGCGAAATTCTCGGATATGGTCCGCCAAATTATCGCCCGATGCGTCCAATTCAGCGCCCAAGCGGACGAAATCAGCACGCGCCAATTCGCTGTAGAGGCCAATCTTCATAACACCGCCCGGCTTTAGAAGATCGCGCAGGATACGCCACCCCAACATCGGCTCGCGCATATGATGCAACACGCCTCCGCAATCAATCATATCAAAGCGCCGTTCGGAGTCAATCAGCGCCAAGATATCGCCCTGCGCCCATTCTATATGATCATTGCCGAGTTGCCGCGCCTTGCGCTTTCCATAAGCTAGACTTGAAAGGCTAAGGTCCATCGCCAGAACGCGCGAATTTTGATAGCGCCAGGCCGAGGCCAAGGCGTGGGCCCCAGTACCGCAGCCAGCGACCAGCACTTCCGGCTCGGCCGCAATACTCAGCTCGGCAAGATTCGCGAATGGAAACATTTTGCCCATCAAGGCGCGCAACGGCATCGACTTGGGCCGCGCCACGCTGATCCAACGCGGGTAAGGGTTTTCTTCGTATAGCCTACGCACCTTGTGCGAAGTTTCGTCAATGATTTCGCCGAGTGCCGCCATACTACCCGCTAGCTCACGCTCCACTGCCGTCTCGCGAATTTGCTGGGTAATCAATTGGCCAAAGGCATCGTCCTTAGAAGCCAATTCATGGCCTTCCAAAACGGCGCTAGCCGCCAGCGCATCAAGCGAACGATAGCACGCCAAGGTCGCGATGGCGGCACGCGGCGGGTGCTCGTCAGGCAAATACAGCCGTTCCGTAATTTGGTTAGATAGTGCCTCTACCTGCGCCGCCTCTTCAGCGGTCTCACGATAGATATATTCATTGAGATAACATTGCCGCGCTAAAGCGCATAAAAATTTTAACACCTTCCTGTTCAGCCTTTCCGGTAGGCGGCCAGTGACAGCCAATTCCAGAAGGCTCTTGCGAATCGCCGTGAACAGAATTTCCAGCGGTCCATCCGGCACCAAGTTACGTTGCAACAACAGGAAGGAAAATTCGTTGCACAGCGGTGTTAGGACTTCACCCTTTTGCACCTCTGTTGCCGTTAAGGAAAAATCGCCGCGCCGCGCCGCCTCAACCAGGGGCATAATTTCTTGCGAGTTTCTTAGCAAGCGAGCGGCAGGGGCGCTCAGCGGCTCGTGGTCAATCTCCTCGATTTGTAAGCAGCGTTCCAGGTCCCGCCGCAATTGTGCATTTGCTGACGGGAAATTGCCTCCGCGCAAACTATCGGCAAAATTTTGGGCACGGCTCAACTTTTCAGGTTCAATATCGAGAGCACGGCGAAAACAAGTAATGGACTCGCTCCATTTTCCTTGGCTGGAAAAAACTCCGCCAAGGTTCGCGTACACGGTAGCGTCATCGGGTTTAACGGCTAAAGAGCGCTGCAATAGAGCAGCGGCATCATCTTGTCGTCCCTGGCGACTACGAATTAGCGCAAGGTCGTTCAGGCTTTCGCTGTTTTCAGGGTCCAGCTCCAGCGCTTTCTCAAAGGTCGCCTCAGCCTCCGTTCGCGCACCCTTAAAATCGAGCGCAGCACCTAAATTGTTATGCGCGGCAGAACTTCCGGGCGCGAGTGCCACGGCGTGACGAAGAATTTTTTCGGCTTCCTCTATTTCGCCCAGCTCCAACAATAGCGAGCCCAGCGTAATCAGCGCCAGCGCATCCTGGGGAGCCATCGACACCGCCGCACGCGCCTCTCCTACTGCCGCCTCCGTTTCGCCCCGCGCTTTCAGAAGAAAAGCTAGATTATTACGCGCTGGCGCAAAATTTGGATTATTCTCTAAGGCGTGACGAATATGGGCCTCTGCTACTTCATACTGCTCGGACCTCGCTAGTAGAATACCGGCGATGGCGTTATGCGCTTCGAAATTTCGCGGCTCTACTGCGATGGCGCGACGAAGGGAGGCGAGTGCTTTTTGGTCCTTACCCTGTGTCCGCAGAGCCAAACCGAGATTGAAATGCGCTTGGCTGTTTCTCGGATGAACGGAAATTGCCTGCTTCAATAATGTGATTGCTTCGTCAGCGTCCCCGCTTTGCATTTGAGCGATTCCTAAAAATTGAAGCGCTTCGCCGTGGCGCGGCTCACGCTCAAGAATCGCTTGATAAGCAGCCATTGCTTGTTCGATGCGGTTATCCCGGTGAAGTGCAACGGCACGTTGCAATATTTCCCGCAATTCGGGGTCCATACTACCCGGTGGCGCGGCGCGGACCTGTGCTTCTTGGCTGCGGCGGTCTTTTCTGTTCATTTGGTCTCCGATTCCGGCCCGAGCCATCAGATAATCGCCCACCCGCCGGACTGTAAACTTGCATAAGTCCGGAGGAAAGGGTTTGTCCACCGATTCAAAAATCCTCAGGAATATAATTGAAGCGCTGCATTTGCTCTCCGTGCCGCTTAACAATACGGCGCACCTGGTCAGCGCTCAAAACATCGCGCCATTGATCCGAGGTCCCCTTGCGGAATAACCCTGCCAAACTACCGGCACCTGCTTGTCCATCCACGCTTTCGCTCCGTGCGGCAAGCTCAGCAAAGGAAGAAAATTGAATCGCCCGGTCCAGACGCTCCGGCGGCGTGTCAAAGCCTAGAAATGTTACCAAGGGCGCGAATGATTTTTTTGGCGCTGAAAGCATATCTTCATAGCGTAGGAGATGAAGACCGGCATGACGCTGCTGGCTCCAGCTTAAAACATGGGTCGACCAATTTCCGTGGAATTCATAGGCGAATTGGTCGCTATTCTCCGATTCATCCGCTGCCCCAAGACGGTCAATTGCCTCGTCGATACTTTGGCCACCATGTGCAGCTATGGAGACAACCAGATCGAGAGGATTGCGGACAACATAGATTGCCGCCGCCGTGTATTCCATGGTTATGGTAGGCGCGCCGCCCCTCTCCACCAGCGCCGCGCGCGTGCTGGCGAATACATTATCGGAATGCAACTCGGTGATCGCCTTGTGGGCCTCAGCCCGACGTAAAGCAGCTTCTTCACGCGTCCAGGTTCCGAGTGGCTGAGATTCAGGTGTCATGAAATGAAGGGCGGATGATTCCAGCGCACAAAATGCGCTGAGCTCCTGCACGCTCGGCGCAAGGTTCACATTGCGAAACAAATTATGCAGGAAGGATTGCAGCCAAATATTGCCTGACCTCGGATAGGAGGCAAGCCAGATTATTTTACCCATGGGAATGTGTCCGTTGCTTAATTTCGGCTTTGAGTGACGTAATTATAACTGCTCGGCCACCGCTAGGCGATTGCTTCGGCCGGCATATTATCGATCAATTATTGCCGTTGGCCTTCATAGTGCCGCCAACGCCCAACAGAGCTGGAATAGAGCGGTTGGCGAACTTGCGCGTTACTGGCGGTGAATACTATGCGCTTGGATCGGTGGAATTCAAGACAGTCCGGATGCCAATCGAGGCCGCAATAATTAAGTAATGCACGTGCCTCACTTTCAATATTATCGAGAATTTTCTCAGCTTCGCGGGATTGCCCTGCGCCCGCCAATTCAGATACACGCGCCCAAAGGGCGTTCAAATCCGGCCTAGCGCCATGATCCGGAGACCGGCTGCTGGCCTTGGGAGCTCGTCGTGTCATGTCTCCGCTTTATCGCCATGATTCCAGCACCTTATTTGCGGCTCGAACAATACGCCAACAATCATCTCTTAAGCCCGCTCTCTATGCTTTTCCGTACTATCCTTATTGCAAACAACCCAATTATTTCAAGCAATAACAATACTTTGGGCAAAAATAAAGGGGGCGGCCAAAGGCCACCCCCTAAATTTCAAAAGAAGAACCACTGCTTAGAAGTTCAATGCAGTGCCCATCTTGAATGTGGTATATGAATTGTCCAACGCGGCTCCGGCGGTTTCGTCGTCAAATTCACCGCTCGCAAGAGAAGCGCCGACGCTAATGCCCGGGCCTAACACATAGGTTGCATTGACCTCAATAAGATCCATTTCATCCGTTGTGTCATCAGCGTTTTCGAGCTCAGCTTGGGCGTATTGTATGCCAAGACTAAGCGGTCCAGACCCCCAAGAGATACCGAGATCAAAATCTGTACGGTCACGGCCTGCGCCGCTTGCCGCCAGAGTAATCTGTTCGGTCTCTAGATAGCCGCCACCGATGGCGAAATCACCAAAGCTGATGGTGCCGCCAAACTGTGTGGAATCAACACTGTCATTACAAGTCTGGGTATTAGCTGCAGCGTTGCAACGTTCCAGAACATAGGTTTCAAAGCCGCCCATTACGCTCAGGTTGAAATCGCCAAAGCCTTGGCTGAACGAAGCCCCAACCGCGGTGTTGTTCTGGAGGCCGCTGACTGCGTCGCCCGCATTGCCACCATACTGGCCAGCTTGGTTATCTTCCGGTGAATAGCTGACGCCGAAGCGGAAGCCATTGAAGGTCGGCGAGAAGTAAACCAGTTTCATGTTATCTTCGTCACCAATACCATCATTATAGGTGCGGATATTGCCGATGCTACCCATATTGCCAAAGACAAAGACCGCCGAATTGATGCCAAAACCTACTCCCGAGCCGCCCGGTGCAAAGTTTGTCATTTGCTGACGTGCACTCTCGATATTACCAACTTGAATCTGGCCAAAGCTACCACTGAAGAAAATGTGGCGTTCGTCCATCGCGGCGCTGTTAGCTGCGGCACCATTTCCTTCAATTTGTGCACTTATACCAGCCGTGATACCGTTATCAAGCGTTGTAGAACCCGAAACAGTCAGTTCGACATCGTGACCCAGCGAGTGGCTGGCGTTGCTATCAGCAAGTTCGCCATCAGAGTTGTCCTGGCTGATCATGCCCATAGCGGCCATGAAATAACCGCCAACGCCAACTGAAATCGGATCTTCAGCCTTGGCGACGCCCGCTGAAACAATGCTCGCGGCGATGATAGCGGTCGTACCCAATAAAATTTTTTTCTTCATGTGTTCAATCCTCCTCCGGAGAGATATGGTTTCCCAGTTCTTTGCTGGCAGAGCCAGACCGCCTGGATTTCAATCGTAAATTACTCGCAAAGCTAGCTAAGCAGTAGTATCGTTGTTGCTAAGTCCGTACCGTTAGTTCACTCAGCTTAAAGAGGGTGACCCCCTTATTCCGAGTAGTCGGCCTGCCAACAAAGCGCGTAAAGCTGCCCCACGTGGACATCCAGGACCGACCCTATCCCAATTGAATCAAATATCAAGGAATATGGATGATGCCTGATCATCATTTTCGCAACATGTGATAATAATACCTCAGTTGCCCGCTAGACCAAATTTATTGCTATGATAATGAGGGCGGGTACAGCAAGGTTTTGCTGATTTGAGACTGTTTGTGATATGAAAGTCAGAGAGGCACTGCCGAGTCGGCTAATTTCTGGGAATTCAGGGTCGGTACTGTACTAAGCACGTGATAAATTCTTGTCGGAAGTTATCCAGCCAAAGGTATAGAGCGGAACTAATGAGACCGAATTTAACAAAAATAGTAGCGCCCGCGCTTGTAGCTTGCCTGGTTTCAGTGCTCAGCGCCTGTCAATATGCTGATCCTGATCAAGTTTTGGTCACGGACCCGAGACGAGCAAGTAGCGCCGCCGCAACCGGTAGTATTTTAGGGGGCGAGGGCGGTATTAAATTGTTTGGCGCTGGAAGTGATGAGGAAGGGAGGGGAGGTGGTGGAATTGGAGTTAACAGCCATTTATGGCGTGCTTCTCTCGATACATTATCCTTTATGCCGCTGACCTCTGCTGACCCTTTTGGAGGCGTTATTATCACCGATTGGTATACACCGCCTGAGACGCCGAATGAGCGCTTTAAAATGACTGTATATATATTGGCACGTACGCTGCGCGCTGACGGCCTGCGCGTCGCCGTATTTCGCCAGGAACAGCGAAATCCAGGTGTGTGGACCGATAGCTCTATCAATTTAGCCACGATAACCAGCTTAGAAAATAAGATTCTTGAGCGCGCCCGCCAGCTACGTACGAGCGGAATCGGCAATTAGCGCACCAGAGTGCTGAGCTTCTCTAAAACAAGCCCTATTGCCAGCCCCTTAAAGACAAACCTAGAGAATTAGACCAAGCCCATGAGCGAGCGATACAACGCCAAAGAAATAGAGGCTGCATGGCAGGCGCGATGGGAGGCCGAAGGGGCCGACCAAGCCGTCCCAGATTCTGACCAACCCAAATATTATGTCCTGGAGATGTTTCCCTATCCATCGGGAAAAATTCACATGGGCCATGTCCGCAACTACACCATGGGAGACGTGGTGGCGCGCTATAAACGGGCGCGCGGCTACAATGTACTCCATCCTATGGGTTGGGACGCTTTTGGCCTGCCGGCAGAAAATGCCGCCATGGAGCGCGGCGTGCACCCCGGGGAATGGACCTATGCCAACATCGCAACCATGCGCCGTCAGCTTAAATCTATGGGTCTCTCGCTCGATTGGGAGCGTGAAATTGCCACCTGCCATCCGGGCTATTATGTCCATCAACAGCGTATGTTCCTTGATTTTCTCGAGGCCGGGCTGGCCTATCGTAAGGAATCTTGGGTTAATTGGGACCCGTTAGACAATACAGTGCTCGCCAATGAGCAAGTCATTGATGGCCGTGGCTGGCGCTCCGGCGCAGTGGTCGAGAAACGTCTGCTGTCGCAATGGTTTTTTCGCATTACCGAATATGCCGATGATCTATTGCAAGCGCTTGACGGGCTTGATCGCTGGCCTGACAAAGTACGCCTCATGCAGAGCCATTGGATTGGTCGTTCGACCGGCGCACGGATGTTATTTCCGCTTATCGATGGAGAAAATAGCTCCCATACTGGAGGTGCCCCGGCAAAATCACTTGAGGTCTACACCACTCGTCCCGATACTCTGTTTGGCGCTTCTTTTTGCGCATTATCGCCCAACCATCCGCTCAGCATCGAGCTTGCCCAGACAAATCCCTCTATTTCCGCCTTTATCGAAGATTGTAACAAGCAGGGCACCGGCGAAGAAGCTATTGAAAAGGCACAGAAAATTGGCGTAGACACCGGATTGCGCGCATCTCATCCATTTTTAGAGGGGCGGGAATTGCCGATCTATGTGGCCAATTTTGTGTTGATGGATTACGGCACCGGCGCAATTTTTGGCTGCCCGGCGCATGATCAACGTGATCTTGATTTTGCCCGTAAATATGAGCTGGAAGTAATCCCTGTGGTCTGCCCAGCAGACAGCAATGCTTCTGACTTTACCGTTGGCAATAAGGCCTTTACCGACGATGGCACCATAATCAATTCAGACTTTTTGGATGGCCTCAATGTTGAAGCGGCCAAAACAGCAATCATCCAGAAACTCGAAGCGGCCGAGCTCGGCGAAGCGACGGTTAACTTCAGGTTGCGTGATTGGGGAATATCGCGCCAACGCTATTGGGGTTGCCCCATTCCGGTGGTGCATTGCACTGATTGCGGAATGGTACCTGCGGCGCGTGAAGATTTACCGGTACGCCTGCCCGACGATGTTACTTTCGATGCACCCGGAAATCCGCTCGATAATCATACCGCATGGCGAAACGTGCCATGCCCGGCCTGCGGCGCACCAGCGAAACGCGATACCGATACCATGGATACCTTCGTCGATTCGTCTTGGTATTTTGCCCGCTTTTGTTCACCGCGGGCAGACGTGCCGGCGGTCGCAGAAGAGGTCAACGCGTGGTTGCCAGTAGATCAATATATCGGCGGTGTTGAACATGCAGTGCTGCATTTGCTCTATTCTCGCTTCTTTATGCGAGCAATGAAGCATTGCGGTTATGTGACCATCGACGAGCCGTTTTCAGGTCTCTTTACCCAGGGCATGGTATGCCACGAAACTTACCAGGATCAGGCCGGAAAGTGGCTCTACCCTGAAGAGATCACAGCGTCCAGTGGCGGAGACATGGTAACCATCGCGGATGGTGCACCTGTAACCGTTGGGCGCTCTGTTTCTATGAGCAAATCCAAACGCAATGTGGTCGACCCGGAAGAAATCATCGATTCTTATGGAGCGGATACCGCGCGTCTTTTCATGCTGTCCGATAGTCCACCCGAACGCGACCTTGAATGGAGTGATACCGGCGTCAAAGGCGCCTGGCGATATCTTAGCTCTGTTTGGCGCATGGTTGTTGAGCTAGAAGGCGTCTCACCAAATATTAGCAAAGAAGACATTGATGCTGACAGCGAATCATTGTTGCAAGACATTCATCGAACTATCGAGGGCGTAACTGACGATCTAGAGAAATTTCATTTTAATCGCGCGGTCGCACGAATACGCCAATTAACAAATTCACTAAATGAAAATGAAATAAAACCCGCTATAAATCGACAGGGCGTAGAAATTACCTTACGCCTGTTAGCGCCAATGACTCCTCATATTTGCGCAGAACTCTGGGGAAAATTAGGAAATAAAACTTCTCTTTTCGATATTGAATGGCCCACCGCTAATCCAAAATACCTGCAAAATGAAAGTATCCTCTTGCCCGTTCAAGTTAATGGTAAGAAACGCGCCACAATTGAGCTTCCCCGAGAGCATGATAAAGCAGCAGCAGAAATTGCTGCGTTATCAAACGAAGCCGTTCAAAGAAGCATTGCAGGAAACCCGGTACGCAAGGTAATCGTTGTTCCCGGAAAAATTGTAAATGTTGTACTTTAGGAATAAAAAAACGGTAATAATTAAACAAATTGCGGCGTGCTTCTGTTTAATTATTACTATAAGTAGCTGCGGTTTTACCCCCGTACATCATTATCGTGCGGGTAATGTAATACAAAACCAATTAGCTTATATTGATGTAACACCCATCGCTGGCCGTTCCGGGTTGTTATTACATAACCGGTTAACGGAGAAATTATCGCCACTTGGTGTAGCAGATATACCTCAATATACATTGCATATAAAATTAGCAACAACTACCGAATCGTTATTAATACAGTTAGATAATTCTTCTACCCGAAAAAATTTACGCATTAGGGCTGAATTTACCCTGATCAATGCATCAACTGGAAGTACTATTTACAAGGGTATTGCAAATTCAGTAGCAAGCTACAATGTCGTTAGTTCTGAGTTTGCTACTATATCAGCTGAGAAAAACTCTTCTGAAAAGGCTGTAAGAGAAATTGGAGAACAGGTTTTTGACTTATTAATTATTTATTTTAACAAACAGTAAAAATGAATTTAATTTGTGAGATTAAGCATCTTCATGAATCATGACAGCCTTTAAAGCCGGGCGCGGTGAACAGGTATGCTCACGACCGCCCGAGGATATTCGGGCAATACTCATATATGGGCCCAATAATGGGCTCATTCGCGAGCGAGCAAAATCAGCAATTAAATTTGCGGTAGAAAATTTTTCAGATGTTTTTCGGCTGTGCGAATTAGACGCACACGATATTACGGGTGACCCAGCTAGGCTAGCTGATGAATTGGCAGCCTTAGCTTTTGGTGGAGGTCGGCGGGCAATTTGGATTAAAAATGCCAGTGATAGTTTATCTAGAATTATCGCAGATGCGCTTGAAATAAATAGCGGCGATACATTGTTAGTGATCGAAAGCGCTAATTTGAACCCTCGCTCTTCGCTTCGCAAATTGTTTGAAAAGCAAACTGATCTAGCTGCCGTTGCCTGTTACGACGATGATGAAAATTCGTTGCGAGATTATGTTATTGGTTTTTTAACTGCTGAAAATACCACCATCGAGCGTGACGCGTTAAGTTGGTTGCTGGCTAGGCTTGGCAATGATCGTATGCAGGTTAGAACCGAATTGGAAAAATTGATTTTATTTGTTTCAAGCGACGATCACCAACAAAACGCTGAAGGTCGAAAGGAGATAGGTCTTGACGCTGTCACCGCATGCTCGGCTGATGCCGGAATATTGTCTCTTGATAATTTGGCGGATGCTGTAGCGAATGGTGATATGGCAAATATAGATCGTTATTTGCAATTGGCCTTTGAACAGGGCGTACAACCGATTGGCGCCATTCGTTCTGTTGCCCGTAGATTTTCTCAACTTCATTTTGTTGTTGGTCTTGCTGCCGGTGGCGAATCGAGAGAAATATTGATATCAGCGCTACGTCCGCCTATTTTTTTCAAATACCGGGCGGCCTTTGAGCGGCAAACTAGCCAATGGTCTTTGGTGCGTATTGCAAAGGCTATAGATATTTTAAATGAAGCGGAAATTAATTGTAAAACGACCGGAATGCCATCGGTTGAAATTTGTGCCTACGCCCTAGTCCGAATAGGTGGTGCGGCGCGAGCTGGAAAAAATCGGCGTTAATTCAATTTTTTTAACAATTCGTCTAATTGTTCCAATGTTTTGTATTCCACGCTAATATTACCGCCGCGGCTTTTTTCATTGATTCTGACCCGCAACCCCAAACGATTGGTCAGGGTTTCTTCCAGGTCTCTAAGATTGGCATTCTTTTCTTTTTTTACCTTAACTGGCCGACTTTTATCATCTGCCTTTCTGATAAGTTTTTCGGTTTGTCTAACATTGAGATTTTCGCTGACAATTTTGTTTGCCATTTGAATGGAATTTTCTACACCCAATAAGACACGCGCATGCCCCGGGCTTAATTTTCCAGCAATCGTCATTTGCTTAATTTCCGGCGCCAACGCCAGCAGGCGTATAATATTTGCAACATGACTGCGACTGCGACCGACAGCCTGTGCAACTTCTTCCTGCGAATTTCCGTAATCGGCAATCAGATGCTGATAAGCCTCAGCCTCCTCAAATACATTTAGATTTTGACGTTGAATATTTTCAATGAGAGCAATTTCCAGCGCATCCTGATCGCCGATGAAATGAACAACTACAGGTACTTCATGCAACCCTGCGACCTGAGCAGCTCGCCAGCGGCGCTCGCCGGCTATAATTTCATAGTCACCATCTGTATCTTTGGCGGGACGCACTAATATGGGCTGGATTATTCCTTGAGTACTAATCGAGGCGGCGAGAGATTGGATTTCTTCACTATCAAACTCAGTTCGGGGCTGTAAGCGTCCAGGACGCAGGCTTCCGATTGACAATACTCGGGAGGCTGCAGGCGTGGAATCCTTACTGGCGACGTCTCCTCGGCCTGTTTCTCCGAGAAGTGCCGCCAATCCTGACCCTAAACCACGGGTGCGTTGTGGTGCTTGACCCGAGGAATCTGAATTCATGATACTCTTATCCCCTCGCGCTTTAACATTTCGCTGGCTAAATGGGCATAAGCCTGAGCGCCTGCGCAGTGAATATCATAAAGTAGAACCGGTCGACCATAAGAAGGCGCTTCCGAGATCCGCACATTTCTTGGTATGACCGTGTCATACACCTTTTCACCGAGATGATTTCGAACATCTTCTGCAACCTGCTCTGACAGGTTATTACGCTTGTCATACATGGTCAAAACAACCCCTTGAATCTGTAGAATTTTATTGAATGATGCGCGCACCCGATCATAAATACTGAGTAGCTGGCTGAGCCCTTCAAGAGCAAAGAACTCACATTGCAACGGCACCAACAAGGAATCTGCTGCCACCAATGCATTGATCGTCAACATTCCGAGCGCCGGCGGGCAATCAATCAGTATATAATCATAATATACTGATTTCATTTCTCCAGGGGCCGCAATCACATCATTGTCGGCGCGCAACGCCGATTTCAGTAAGTATTGGGGCCGTTCTATTTGCGCCAATTCATACTCAGCACCGGCCAATTCGACGGTTGAGGGTACCAAGCAAAGGTTGGGGATCTCGGTCTCGCGCACACAATCGCTAAGCGCCGCGCCATGCATCAGCCCATAGGCGCCTGGAGCGCGGATATCCGCCTTAATACCGAGCCCCGTACTGGCGTTGCCCTGGGGATCAAAGTCAAGAATAAGAACGCGCAATCCAACCGCCGCCAGCGCAGTTGCTAAATTGATCGCTGTCGTCGTTTTACCGACGCCCCCTTTCTGATTGGCTACGGCAATAATGCGGCCGGATAGCCGCCCTTCCAACCGGGCAGCATTTTCCGTCACCGCAAGCCCTGCCAGATGGTCCATTTATTCCTCCCCTCTAATGTCTTGGTGGCGTCTCATATGGCTTAGTTTAAGGATGGCGCCACTTGGGTCTGATTTGCTGGCAAACCGCTCAAGATCGAACCGCCATTCACCCCGAGCGACCTTCAACTCTTCATCGACTCGGGAGCCCTTATGAAACACACAACATGTTCTGTCGTACACTAAAGTGGAGACTATACCTAGCAAATTAACCAATTGCGTGACAGCTCTCGCGGTTATTATCTCTGCTTTAGGCAGGTCATGGGCCGAATTCTCTTTGCCCAAGCGAATATTATGGACCGTCACGACACATTTCGTCTGACGCGCTACTTCACGCAGAAACGTACATTTTCGTAAATTAGACTCGACTAGATGGACATTCGGAAGGCCCATGATCGCAAGAACCATACCCGGAAAACCAGCGCCACTACCGACATCAATCAGAGCGCCATCATAGCTCATAATAACCTCATGTAGCTGCGCCGAGTCTACCAAATGACGCCGCCAGAGATCGTCGATTGATTCTCTTGAGACCAGGTTTATGCGCGGATTCCAGCAGCGCAATAGGTTGGCATATTGCTCTAGACGCTCACATGTTTCACGTGAAACATCGACATCGCGTGCAAATTCTTCCACGCCATATAATGACATTTTTGGCTGACGCTCCATATGATGTTTCACGTGAAACACCGTAATAGAAAATCAACCTAATTAAAATTATTAAGCGCCTGTTCAAAAATAAATAGCTTGAAGAGCGGCCTTTGGCCAACTACTCAGGCGTTTGTGCGGCGCCC
>Ga0315339_1001829_pt1 | contig 17410 bp, 15 predicted proteins | sample ASW17metaG_FD_204514 | JGI IMG/M metagenome (GOLD analysis project Ga0315339, IMG submission 204514) | Ammonia-oxidizing marine archaeal communities from Pacific Ocean, United States - ASW #17 | ecosystem: Environmental > Aquatic > Marine > Oceanic | place: USA: California | collected 2016-12-05
CGGGCGTGCGCGTGCCTATTATCCGCAACGACAAAATATCCAGGCCTTTGTGCCGGGAAAAATACTCGGCAGCCTGTTCGCCAGCCGTCTTTGACAGCGCATAGCAGTTGACCGGACGGCAGGGATGTTCTTCGTCGACCGGCGCGTAGAGCGGCGGCGCCTCGAAAAAACCGTAGACCTGGTTACTCCAAGCCGAGAACACGCGGCGAATATCCAGATCAGCGGCTGCTTGTAAGAGATTGAACGTACCGGTGGTATTGTCAGCGTAAGTGCGGGTATCGGGCACAACGCCGGGGTTCGCCCAAACGCCCATGTGCACAACCGCCTCACAGCCGGCTAACGCGCCGTAGACTTGGCCACCGTCGGTAAGATCTACCAATAACTGACTGCCTTTGGCTTGCGTATCGTGCTGCACATCCAGCCCGACAACTTGGTGCCCTGCGTTGTCGAGTTCCTGTGCAACATAACGGCCGATGCGACCGTTGCTGCCGGTGACGGCGATTCTCATCTTAAGCCCCTCGTTATTTTATAGGGCACTAAGATAGGGATTTTGCCTCTCACGGGCGAAACGCTAAGAAAAATGCAGACTATCGATTTTTTGCAAGCAAAAAAAGGAGCAGCTGCTACGGGCTTCGAGGCGCAGCATCCGTCACAGCCGCTCGAAATTCACCGGCGGCATATAACCTCCTCTTGTACTGCGTTACGCCCCATCAACTCACACCCGCGGTCCCGTCTTCTAAAACACGTGACTACCGCTCATTCGCGCCGTCTCTCGCTTATCCGGTAAGTGCTTCCCAAATGTCAAATAAAAATTGCGCTATGCGGGACTCTCCTGTCCGACCTGCGGCGTCCTGCCGGCCAAGTCGCGGTCCATCAGGAAAAGCCCGTCCTTGCTCTCGATAACGCGCTCGATATCGCTGACGATATCGCGCACGATCGCCTCCTCCTCTACCTGCTCGTTGACGAACCACTGCATAAAAGCGTGCGTCGCGTGGTCGCGCTCCTGCAAGGCCTCGTCCACCACCTCATAAATCTTCTGGCTCAAAGCCTGCTCGTTAGCCAGTGCCGCCTTGAAGGCCTCCAAGGGCGACGCCCATTCGGCGCGCGGCGCGGCGAGTCGCTCTAGAATAACCCGGGCGTCGCGATTGTTGATAAAGGTGTAGATCTTGTCGGCGTGCAGCAGTTCTTCCTGATATTGGATCTTCATCCAGTGAGCGAAACCGTTGAGGTCGAGGTCCTCGAAATACGCCGCCAACGACAAGTAGGTGTAGGCCGAGTGGAACTCGGCGTTGAGCTGTTTGTTGAGTACCTGTTGAATTTTTTCGCTGAGCATCTTTAGCGTTCCTTTCTCAGCGGTTTTCAGCCGCCTGCTTGAGCGCACGACTGCGCTCATAAAATTCGCGCAAATCCATTTCCTTGATAAAGACCAGACCCCGCGTCGCGCGGATCAGCGGGCTGGGGTGTTCTTGAAACCACTCGCGGCCGAGGCAGGTCTTGATGTTCTGATACTGGTCGACCTGTACTCGCCGGGCCAACTCGGAGAAGGGGCCGTCGTGCTCATAGGAGGGAAACGACGCGTCGCGCTGAGAAACGAAAGTGGCCATAAAAGCGCTGTGCATCACCGACAGCATATTGAGCGAGACCGGCACGAAGATGTCCGCCTCGCTCGGCTCGAAACGGAACCACACATTGCGATAACCCCAAACCTTAATATCGGACCGACCGCTCTTCTGCTCGTAGTGTCTGAGCGCCTCAGTTACCGCCTGCAGTACTTTATAATGTGTATCTGGGCCACTGGCTTCCGGATCGAGCGCTACGCTGACCACGTCCGGCTCAACCTGATCGAGCAGTTTGACCACCGGCAGCACGTCGCCTTCGACCGTCGGCTCCTCGGTGAAGATATTACCGGTATAAAAACCGAGCCGCAAATGTTTGACATTGGCGCAGTCCCAACCGATATACCCCCAAATGCACTCGGCCTCCCATTCGCGGCACATGCTTTTGAGCGCCTGAACCTCAGGCACGTCTTTTTGGCCTGGGTAGCGATCGAAAAAATAGACTTGCAACTCCAACAGCCGCTCCTCGACCGCCGCGAGGTCCTCTCCCCCGTAGGCGGCGATAAGATTGCGCAAAAAACGCCGTGCCGCGCCCTCGTTGCGCATCTGTTCGTCATCGGCGGCAACCCCGTCGAGATATTGCCAGACGTCCCGATTGCGCCCAACATCGTAACTCGGGTCGAAGTAGTTTTCGGCCCACAGACTCGCAAACTCGGCGCTGTGCAGCAAATGCCTCAACCGCTGCACGTGCGCCTCGATAAAACCATTGGTCACGGCCGTGAAACCGCCGGTAAAACAAACGAAATAATGCACATTGCTCGCATCACGCACATGGCGGACGATATAGGGCAGATAGCCCAGCATCAGATCGTCGTGGTGCGGCTCGGTGTGCAAGAAACGCGTCTTCGCAAGAGTCTTGGTCCCCCGCTCGATCTTGCTCACCAAACGGTCGCGCACCATCTGGCCCAACGCTTCGGCTTTCTCCGGCCGACGCGCCAATAGCGCGGCACCGAAAGCATCGGCCGCGAAATCCGCCTCCGTCAAGTCTACGACCTTCTTGCCCAAATCGCTGGCCAGGTCAACGACGATCTTCTCCATCGCCTCGTCGTCGACCGCGTCGCGTTGCTCAAAAAGCACCAATTGACGCACCTTGAGCAGTTTAGCCGCGCCTTGCGTGATATAAAAGCGCGCCATCGGCAAACGGTGCAACGACGAGGCCGGATAACTCACGTCGGCCTCTTCTTCGATCGCGGCGGCGACAATCCCAGCCTTAGACTCGCCGGCAGCGACAATCAGCGCGCAGCAGTCTTCGTTATGGGCTATCGTGCCCAGCCCGATGGTGATCACTATCCTTTTGCGCGCCACCTCGATACCACCGAGATCACCTGCGGCCGCCGCCTGCGTCTCGTAATTAACGCCCGTTAGCCGCGTCGTTGAAAAATGGTCCGAGCCGCGCACGTTAAAACCGACATGCCCGTCGGGACCAATGCCGCCTAGGAAAAAACCGATGCCGCCCAAGAGGCGGACCCGCACTTCAAACTCCTGGCACCACTGATCGACGCGTTGCAACACATCCTGCTGGACCTGCTCAAGACCCGTGCGGAACGACCGGTGACGCAGCGAAAGATCCACTTCACCGCCCGGCCAGACCTCGCTTAAAGTCTGACCCGGCTGTAGGCCAATCTCGGCGCAATTGATCAGTAGCGCCTTGGCCGGATCGAGGCCAAAACCGTCAATATAGAAGCGGTTCACATAGGAGTAGAAGCTATTGTCCTGGCCGGGTTCAATCGGGTAGAATTCGTCGATTTGCACAAAGTGCAGGCTGCGCAGATCCGGTTTGCGGCTCGGGTCAATCCCCGCTTCTTCGAGTTCGCGGATGATCTTCGCCTCGCCCCAATGCGCCATCAAATGCTCAACCCAGCGGATAAAGTGCTCGGGGGTCTTGCCCGTCGGCAACGAGATCACTCCGCCGGGGTGGTCCTGGGCCCATTCGATAAAGCGCATCGCCGCCAATTTGCCCAACGCCGGAAAATTATCGACCACGATGGTGTTGATCTTCTCGGTCGGAGGATAGATCTCGGCAAAAGGCGAAGCCCCGACGGCCTCGCGCTCGACTACGGTCAATTCCCCTGCTCCTGCCATATCCTTCAACTCCTCTCGCCGAAGGCCTGGATGACCTCTCGGGTCTCGCGCGCAATCACCAATTCCTCGTTGGTAGGCACCACCAGAATCTTCACCGGCGAACCAAAGGTCGAAATCTCGCCTTCGACCCCGGCATGCGTAAGATTACGCGCCGAGTCCAACTGCAAACCCAAGCCTTCCATATCCTGCAATATCCGCCGGCGGGCAGCCGGACTGTTCTCGCCGATCCCCCCGGTAAAGACCACCGCGTCGATTCGCCCCAACACCGCCAGAAAAGCCCCGATATATTTGCGCACGCGATAGGTAAACACTTCTAGCGCCAACTGCGCCCGTTTGTCGCCTTCAATAGCGGCCTGTTCGATGCTGCGCATATCCTTGGAGCGGCCTGAAAGCCCCAACAAACCGCTCTGCTGATTGAGCAACTGCTCGACCTCGTCTACCATCATCCCGCGCCGACGCACCAAATGAAAGACCACCGCCGGATCCACATCGCCGGAGCGGGTGCCCATCGCCACGCCTTCCAAAGGCGTCAACCCCATCGTCGTATCCACCGAGCGCCCCTGACTGATCGCCGCCAGCGAAGAGCCATTGCCCAGATGGCAAGTGATGCCGGTAAAATGCTCAAGCTGCAAAAGCTCCGCTGCCCGCTGCGATACGTATTTGTGCGAGGTGCCGTGAAATCCGTAGCGGCGAATGCCCTCTTCTTCGTACAGCTTATACGGCAACGCGTATAAATAGGCACGTTCGGGTATGGTCTGATGGAAGGCGGTGTCAAAAACTACGACCTGCGGCAGGTCGGCAAAATACGTGCGGGCGGCACGAATGCCGGACAGATGCGCCATGTTGTGCAAAGGCGCTAACGCCGCACACTCCTCGATGCCTTGTTCGACTTCAGCCGTCACCAGCGCCGCCTCGAAGAATCGCTCGCCGCCGTGCACGATACGGTGGCCGATCGCCTCGACTACACCTACGCCGCCACAAACCTCCACCAACACCTCGCACACCCGCTGCATCGCCTCACCGTGATCACCCGCCACTACACTCCGCCGCTCTTCCTCGTCGCCGCGCGACAACACCAACTCCGGAGCCTGTTCGCCGATGTACTCGAGCAAGCCGCGCAAGCGCAGTTCTTCTTGCTCGAAGAGGCTGAACTTTAGCGATGAAGAGCCGCAGTTAATAACTAGGATCAAAGCCGAAACCTCATGAAAGTTGTGAAGCCGCCGCGCGGTCGAGCAGGAAAATGCAATCTGAATGTCCCTGTAATAGACTGGCCGGGCAATCCGGCAAGCGATCCCCTTCTATGGCCCGCGCCACCGCATCGGCCTTGTGCGCGCCGAGCGCGACTAACACAATCTTCCGCCCGTCGAGAATGGTGCTCACCCCCGCAGTCAGGGCTTCGGTAGGCACTTCCGCCGGATCCGCAAAATGGCGGCTATTGGCCTCAACTGTCTCCGCATCCGGCGTCACCACCCGCGAACGACTCGCCGGATCGCTGCCGGGTTCATTAAAGGCGATATGGCCATTTGTACCCAAACCCAATAACCACAAGTCCACGCCACCCACCGCACGAATCTTAGCCTCAAAAGCAAGACACTCCTGCTCAGGATCAGCCGCCTTGCCGTCAAAGACAAAAGTATTCCAGGGGCGAATATCGACATAGTCGAACAAATGTATCTGCATAAAGAAGCGGTAACTCTGGTCGTGGTCGCCATCAAGGCCGAGATACTCGTCGAGATTAAACGCGCGCGCACGGGCAAAGCCGAGCCCTTCATCCCGATGCAACCGCACCATCTCAGCATAGACCGGCTCTGGCGTCGAGCCCGTCGCCAGACCGAGCACCGCGTCGGGACGGCGGCGCAAAAGTTCGGCAAATATACCGGCAGCGGCCACGGCCACGGCCGCCTCGTCGTCGAGGACGCACACATCAATCCGACTGGACATTTCTTACCTTATTGATAATAGGTGCACAGCGGCTTGAATGTAGAGAACGAAGGGGGGGATGTAAAGAACGGGGACGACTCTCTCCACTACGAGACCGCAGCGTAACTTTTTGAGGTGTCGGAGAAAGTATTGTTGAATTATGCCAAGGAACTACCGCAACTAAACAGGTACAGACCAAACCGAGACCAGCGTCCTACCCAATTGATTCATCGACGCGATATATTATACTTTAACCCCTCTGTCTCATTTGCGTAGCTTGCTGTAGATTTTTCGGCGAATCTTATCGCCATCGACCGGCAAATCTGCAACGAAAGAGAGTCTTTCTCTACGGAATCTATGCTATTGGAGATACAAAGAACATTCCATGAATCTATCCGGGGGTTCTCCGATCTGCCCTCTTATATTAAAATCTATACGTCAATTGCAATTGCACCCCATTCACAGGCACTGGAAATTGAATAAGGAACCCCTCAAGGTCTGGGCGCAAGTCATCGGCTTGATCGTCGTGCTCTACGTCTTCCTAGTCAGCATCGGCCTGCTGGGCGAGGCCTTCAAGCTCTTTGGCAAAGAACTGGCCCAACAGCTCATCGAAATGACGTCCAACCCGCTCGTCGGGCTCTTCGCCGGTATTTTAGCCACCACCCTGGCGCAAAGCTCTTCGACGACCACTTCGATCGCCGTCGGCATGGTCGCCGGTGGCGCGCTGACGATCGAAGGGGCCATTCCCGTGATCATGGGCGCCAATATCGGCACCAGTGTAACCAATACCCTGGTCTCGATGGGCCATATCACCCGCAAAGAAGAATTCAAACGGGCACTAGCCGGCGCCACGGTGCACGACTTTTTCAACCTGCTCGCCGTGCTGATATTGTTGCCTCTGGAAATCGCCTTTGGCTATTTGCAATTTATCGCCGAGCGTATGGCCGATTTCTTTCAGGGCGTCGGCGGCATGAAATTCTCCAATCCGCTCAAGGCCATCACCAAACCGGCGATCTCCGCCCTTATCGACCTGCTCGATAAAAACCCGATCGCCTGCCTGATCGTCGCCCTGATAATCATGTATATCTCGCTGAAGTTCCTTGTCGACCTGGCCCGCGGCGTAGTGGTTCAGCGCTCGGGCGCCTATCTCAACCGCTATCTCTTTGGCGCGCCCGTCGTCGCAATGCTCTTCGGCATGGTCATGACCGTGATGGTACAATCCTCCTCCATCACCACCTCGATGATCGTGCCGCTGATCGGCGCAGGCATCATCACTTTGGAGCAGGTCTTCCCGTTTACCTTGGGCGCCAATGTCGGCACCACCGTCACCGCGATGCTCGCCGCGCTAGCCACCGGCAATATCGCCGCGGTGACCGTGGCCTTCGCGCATCTATTCTTCAACCTGGCGGGCATCGCCCTGGTCTACCCGCTGCCACCCATCCGCAAGATACCGCTAAAGATGGCGCGCGCGCTCGCCGAGTTGACCCGCCAGTCCAGGTTTTACGCCGTCGCCTACGTCTTTCTTGTCTTTTATGTCTTCCCCCTGCTCTTGATCTTTCTCTGGAGATAGACCCATGTTCAAGCAAATCGTCGAAACCAACAAACGCACCTCTCTCATAGTCGACGCCTTCGAGGAGGTCACGCACATGGTCGAACGCGCCGAGCGCATGTTCGACGCCGCATGCACCGCATTTATGGACGACCAAGAACGAGATGTCAATATCAGCGCGGAGGACCGCGCCATCAACGAAGGCGAGCGCATGATCCGCCGCCTGGTCACCCAGCACCTGACCATAAATCCCACACAGGACCTGCCCGCCAGCCTCGCACTATTCAGCATCGTGCACGATGTCGAGCGCATCGGCGATTACGCCAAGAGTCTGTCGGAGCTTTGCCAGTGGCAAAGCGATAGCGAAGGCAGCGACACAGCATACCAACTACATGAAAAAATCGCCCCGCTCTTCGCCCAACTGCTGCAAGCCCTGCGCGACGAAGACGTCGACGCGGCGCGCCAGGTCATGCGCACGCACGAGGAAGTCAAAATAACCAGCGAGACATTTGTTACCGGCGCCTTCCAGGACGAGGCCAGCAACCGCCACACGGTGGTGCAAGTCATGGCCGTGCGCTTTTTGCGCCGGATCTCGGCCCACCTATCCAATGTCGCCTCCAGTGTCGTCAACCCGCTCGACCGCATTGGCGGCAAAGAACAGGAATAGGCTTATCGCATAAAAGTACCGGTGAGCACGCAGACTTTGCGCTCACCGGTACTATTTGTGACAGCGATTAAATACATATAGCCCACCCGCTGACAACACCGTCAGCGACTTAGATCATCGCGCAATAGCTATTTCTTCAAGACGACTTCCCGCCATAGGCCGCCAACCGCAACGCCCTGAGCTGTCCCACCGCGTAAGCCCAGCCCATCTGCGTCTCTTCGGTATCGCCGACAATCTCCGGCGTGTGGTCCGGGTCTATGCCACCCTCGTATCCCACCTCGGCGAAGGCGCGCATGCAGCCGACGATATCGCACTCGCCCTCATCGAGGAATGTCTCGGTGTACTTGTAGTAGGGTTGCTCAACGCGCACATTGCGAAAGTGCACAATGCCGATGCGGTCCCGCTCGCCGAAATAGCGGATCGCCTCAACCGCGTCTTCACCGTATTCGGTCGTCACCCCGGTATCGAAGAACAGGCTGTTCGCCGGGCTGTCGACAACTTCGATCAACCGCTTCATGCTCTCCATGTTCCACAGCGGCTGCGCCACCCCCCTGTATTCGGGCACCGGCGGATCGTTGGGATGCATCGCCAAGCGCACGCCAGCCGCTTCTGCCGCCGGCACGATGCGCTGCAGACAATATTCCAACCGCCCCCACATCGCTTCCATCTCGTGCCGCCCCATATTGTCTAAAGGCGGCAAGTCGCGAATACGCGCATGGTCGAAGTCGCGTAAATGCGCCCCACCGCGCCCCACCCCTTCCTGCGCCGCATAGCCTTCTGAGGCGCGCAACGCGGTAAAATTCCAGGTCATCACGGCAAAACCCACGCGCCTCGCCATCTGAATTCGTTCGATTACATCCTCCAAGTCTTCATCCCGCCCCTTCTGCCCCATCAGAATCCGACCCGAAATGGGCAAGCCAATCGCCGTCGGCTCCAGCTCGAAGCCGCGCACGTGATCGCAGATGCGCTGAAGCTCGTCCTCGTCCCACGCGGGGGACATCGGACCAGCCGCTTTCTTCTGCGTCGGCGGCACCAAAGGCCGCAAGTTAATATTCGTATTAAAACGCGCCGGCACTTGCACTTCTTCGACACCGATCTGCCGGTAGAAGCCAAGCGTCGCCGCCGCCAAATTGCCCAATCCCTTGCTGATCTTGAACATCTGTCCTCTCCGTTGCATCTTGTAGGCCATGGAATATACACCAGACCTCTATGCCCGCCGAGCCGAAAATGCCCGCCAGTCGCCGCAAGGCGAAGACGGCAATCTGCTCGCACCTATTATCTCTAGCCGAACCAGTCCGGCAAGGCGCGCACGTATGCAATTGCGGTTATATCGTCGGTGAAAAAGCGCGCGGCAAAGGGATCGCCACAAAAATGTGCAAGCACTCGCAAAAAGAAGCGATCGCACAAGACTTTCGCGCGATGCAGTTCAATCTGGTGGTCTCGACGAATGAGGATGCTATCCGCCTATGGCAGAAGTTGGGCTTTGAAATTATCGGAACCTTGCCCGAGACTTTTCACCATCCGCAACTGGGTTATGTCGACGCCTTCGTCATCTGCAAGCAACTTGCGACTTGACACAGGAGAATAAATATGATTAAACACAAGGTGGCCTCCGTCGGATCCATGTGGTCGACCAAAACCCTGAGAGACGCGGGCAAGCGAACTCATCAACGAGCGTGCAAGCGAAGGCTGGCGCTTAAATCAGACATCCTTCGGTTTCAGCCCGTGGTTGGTGCCGACCATCTTCATAACGCTGGAAAGGATAGAAGCCGATTCCTAAGGCACTCCCAACCCGTAATAAAAAAGCAGGCCTGAGCATGTCTTATCGCGAACCCGCATTCCTCCGCGACCATATCAAAAGTATTATCGCCTTCTACCACCCGACCTGCATCGACGATGAATTCGGTGGTTATATCAACCAACTGCGAGACGACGGCTCAATCTACGACCGGAACACCAAGCACCTCGTCGGCACCTGCCGCTTCATCTATAACTACTCTCTGGCCTCAGTCGCCCTCGACGAAGCCGCCTACAAAGAAGCGGCCGCACACGGTCTGCGCTTCCTGCGGGAGACCCATCGCCAAGTCGACGGCGGCTTCGCCTGGGTCCTGCAAAACCGCCAAGTAGAAGATGGCACGCGCCACTGCTATGGCCACGCCTTCGTGCTTTTGGCCGCCGCGGGGGCCGCCAAAGCCGGCATCGAAACCGCACCCGCCCTCGCATCGGAAGTCTACGACCTGTTAGAGAAAAGATTCTGGGAGCCCGAAGCCCAACTATACGTCGACGAAATCGCCAGCGGCGACTGGAACGCGATAAATCCCTACCGTGGACAGAACGCCAATATGCACATGTGCGAAGCGATGCTGGCGGCCTACGAAGCCACAGGCGAAGCGCAGTACCTCGACCGCGCACATCTACTGGCGACCCGTGTCTGCGTTCAGCTCGCCGACCGTTCCGACAGATTAATTTGGGAACACTACACGACCGACTGGAAGCACGACTGGGACTACAACAAAGATGATCCGCAAAACCTCTTCAAACCCTATGGCTACCTGCCGGGCCACTTCGCCGAATGGGCAAAACTGCTGCTGATCCTCGAACGCTACCGCCCCGAGACCTGGATGTTCGAACGCGCCCAGAGCCTCCTCGACATCGCCCTGGAGAAAAGCTGGGACGCTGATAACGGAGGTATGCACTACTCCTTCGCACCCGACGGGACCATCCTCGACACCGACCGCTACTATTGGGTCCTATCCGAAACCTTCGCCGCCGCCGCCTGTATGGCGATGAAAACCGGTAATGATAAATATTGGGCCTGGTACGACAAGGTATGGAATTTCGCCGATCAATATTTTGTCGACCACGAATACGGCGCCTGGTATAGGATTTTAGATGGCAACAATAAGAAATACGACGATCTGAAAAGTCCGCCATCGAAGACCGACTATCACCCGCTGGCCGCTTGCTATGAGACGTTAGAGGCGATGCGGTATTTCGCGTAAGAACGTTAATCGGAGGATCGCTTAATAGCGTTGTTGAAATATTTATTGGTGCGGAACTGCGGGCGGAGAGGCTGACCGCGGCGGGTACTTTTGATAGTCCCCCTGGCCTTTGCTGATTCTCTAAGACCACCCGTCCCCTAGCACTTCTACCACAACACCACAAACAACATAAAACAGGCCACCGCCAAATACAGCCCCATCCAAACCCCCGGCCGCACATACCACTTCGGCCCCTCCGGCCCGACCTCAAAGGGATACTCCGGCCGGATCGGCGCGTCAATCAGCGTCTTCTGCAACCAGGTGCCTTCCAGCACCTTGAGCCGATGGCCCATCAGCTCGCGCAATTCTGCCGGATTCTCGTGCCGCACATAGACCAGCCCGCGCAAAGTCTCATGGTCTACCGGACCACTGCGCCAATCGATCAGCTTCGACGCGATAAACATGCTCGCCGCCGGCAGCACCAGGTTCCACAAATAAGTCCACCACGTATTCTGATACCAGATCGGCAATGGCCAATCGTTGAAATTCGCCAAGATCGCAGACATGCCATAACTAAGGCCGACCACCAGACCGACGATGCCCGTCTGCCGGTGTACCCTAGTAAAGACTCCCATCAGGATCACCGTCATCAACGGCACCGCGATCGCTCCTGCCAGCCGCAGATAAAAAAGCAGCATGCCCTTCTCACCCAAAAAGGGCACATAGACAAAACCAAAGGCCAAAATAAACGGCACCGAAATTCGCCCAACCTTGGTATAGTGCTCGTCGGTCTCGTTGCGCACGATAAAACGCGCATATATATCGCGCACAAAGAGCGAAGAAAGGCCGATGCCTATCGAGTCAAAGGTCGAATATCCTGCCGCCACCAAACCCGCCACCACAAGCCCCACCAACCCGGCGGGTAAATACTCCTTGATCATCAGCGGATAGGCCTGATCGACAAACTCCAGTCCGGGAAACTGAGCGCGCGCCATCGGCCCCAAACTCACATTGAAGAACAGGCAAATCGCCGTGGCGATACTGGCGATGAGCGCCGCCATCTTGAAATCCCACTCCGAACGAGCGCCCAAAAAGCGAATCGCCTCGTATTGGTTAATCACCGCATACATCGTCAACACCACCAAAAAGCCAAAGATCACCATCAGCGAAGGCACGCCCTCGGGCGAATACCCACCCACGTGCAATAGCGTGTCGGAAAGTCCCTTCTCCACGCCTTCCAAGCGCGCCGTCACCCCATCCCAACCGCCCAAGCCAGAATAGACAAAAGCCCACAAAACAAACGAGGCTACGATCATCGTCACGCTCTGCAACGCGTCGGTAACCACCCCGGCGCGCAAACCGCCGCGCACGATATAGACCGCCGAGCTAATCGCCACGCCGACCACCACGAACCAACAAGTTTGCTCTTCGATACCAGCGACAATATTGAGTACTAGAAACATCGAAAAGAAAATATTACCGAGCACATTGGTCCGCGATTGCAGATTGATCAGCACCGCGATAACTCGCGCCGCCGGACCGAAGCGAAACTCCAACCACTCGGCGTTGGTAAACACCCCGGAGCGGTACATCGGCACAATGACGAAGAAACTGAGCATCGTCCAACCAACAGCGATACCCAACCACCATTGCGCCAACTGCGACAGCCCCAACTTATACGAACCACCAACGATGCCGACATAATCGCCACTGTCGACGGCCGTGCCGAACGCCGACAGCCCGATCACCCACCACGGCATCGACTTGGCGGCTAGATACCAATCGAAACTCTCCCCTTTGTTGCGGAAAGTGATCAGGCTATAGGCGACAACACCGCCGTTGAGGACTAGGACTACGGCCCAGTCTAATACAGTCATTTTTTATTGCTTCGGCAGATGATAACCATCGCGTTCGACCTTGATCTTGGCCAAAATACCCGGATTTTCCGGGGGTGCGTCACCGCCATAGGTGACATAGAGCGTGTTGATCTCTTTACCGTGGCCAAAGGCTGCGTTGGTGGGCACGACAGGCGTCGGAATATAGGCGAGCTCTTTGCCCTTGGGTGAGTAAACGACGATGCCGGGACGCGTCACATCACGGACCGCCACGTAGAGGTTGCCGTCGGCGTCGACCACTAAGCCGTCCGGCCCGTCTTCGGGCGCGTAGTCGACCAACATTTCGCGAAACTTAGCCGTACCCTCCGAAGTCAGATCATAGGCCAAGAGCGCCATACGCCCCTTCGCCGCAGGATCGTCGGGGTGCATCCGCTTTGTGCCGGTATTGCCATTGTCGTTGCTGACCACGTAGAGCGACTTCTGGTCCGGTGATACGCAAACACCATTGGGTTTGCCGGCATCAGTAATGATACGGTGAATAGAGCCGTCGGGATCGATACGATAGACGGCCTGCACCGGCTGGTCGATCGGCTCGTGACCGAGGTAGCGCGGGTCGCTGAAATAGATCCGGCCCTGCTCGTCAATCGAAATGTCATTGGGCGAATTTAGCGGCCGGCCTTCGTAGAGCCCGGCGAGAATCTCGGCCTTGCCCGTTGCTAGATCCGTGCGCGTCAGCCGCCGCCCGCCATAATCGGCACCCTCAGCGGCTATCAACCGGCCCATCGCGTCGAATTTTAGTCCGTTGGACATGCCACTTGGCGAGCGATAAACCGCGGTCTTGCCCGTTTGGGGGTCGTAACGCCAGATATGGCCTGCCTGCATATCCGAGCCCGCCGTAAAAGTGATGTCGCTAAAATACACCGAACCGTCTGGGGCCACCGCCGGCCCTTCAGACAAGAACGCACGGTCAAAGAGCACTTCTAGTTTTGCACCCTTGGCAATGATCGACGGGTCGCCCGACGGCGTCATATCCTGAGCGAAAACGGTGCCTGCCATTAAAGCCAGCGCGAGTGCTGCAATACTTTTCATTATTCTATTCCTCCTTGTAGAATAGTCTGTGAACGGGGCCAAGATACGCAATGGATGAATGGTTCCCAAATCTACCAATCGACCGCGTCATAAAGAAAATTCGCCGCCTCGCGGTGGGCATAGGTATTGGGGTGAAAGTCGCACGGATGGACCCAATAGTCGCGCTCGTTCTTGCCTGCAAAAAGCGGCTGCAGGTCAATCCATTCGATCCCTTCTTCAACCGCAAAGGCGCCGAGTCGATCGTGGATATCTTTGAGCAGATAATCAGCCAGTTGTAAAAAAGCGGGAAGACCGCCATAGTGAATTTTATATCGCGGGCCTCGCACAACGTCTGCCATAGTTGCACATCGGGTTTGTCGGTCTCGTAAATAACAAGTGGATAGGCATCAGCGCTGCGGTTGAGCAAATAGAATATTACCACTGCCAACGCGACCGATGCGACGATAGCGACCGTGCAGCAACACCAGACGAGCTTGGCCTTCCAGCACGGTTCAGTCCTCGGCAATACCTGCGCCGGACAGTACCCGCCGGAGCCCATCAACGGCATGCGTGAAGCGCTCCGCCCCACTGCCGCCGTATTCGGGATCATCCACCTTTAAATGCGGCTCGATCGATAAAAAGCCTGTAAAACCGAGCTCGACCGCTTGAGCCAAAATTTGCGGTAGCCCACCGTCGCCGCACCCGGCCGGCACTACCCGCCGGGTCTCGGCGAGCTGGTCTTTGATGTGAAAATAGTCGGTGTATTCGCGCAAGAGCGGCCAGCCTTCTTGCAATGGATCCGCCCCGCATGAAATGAAGTTCGACGGGTCGAAGGTAGCGCGCAGATACAGACTGTCGATGCTTTGCAGCAAATCGGCGCAGCGCTGGGGCACATCGCCGAAGATTCCGCTTTCGTTTTCGTGCAGCAATACCAGACCTTCCGCCTCCGCCCGTGCAACCATGCGCTGAAAAAATGCCAGCACCTCGTCGCGGCAAGCCGCCGCTTCCTCGTTTTTATGGTAAAACGAAAAAACGCGCACATACGGCGCGGCAAATTCCCTCGCCCGTTGCAAGGCAATCTCAAAACGCGCGAAATGCGCTTCGAGGTCGGCGCGGATCTGCACCTTGCCGATCGGCGAACCGATCGACGACACACGGATGTCGGCCTCTTGCAACTGCCCCCTGAAAGACGCCACCTCATCCGCCGTCAAATCCAAAACCCCCTTGCCCTCTACTCCGCGTATTTCGATATGCCGGACCCCGGTCTTGTTCAACGTCGCGATCTGGGTTTTAGCGTCAGCGGCAATCTCGTCGGCAAAACCCGACAGCTTAACCATCTATTCCCCCAATCCTTTCGGCGGCCACGGGTCCAGGCAGGCCCCCGTCGGCCGCGGCCCCTTGGGCCGCCATTTGAATTCGTCGTACGATTGATATGCAACATCCAACCACGGCGTTTCTAATCTTTTGTGCCCCTCATGGCGCGAGGTCAACGCCGCCTCCAACACCCCGCTGGCCAATAGCGTACGTTCCACGGGATATTGCGCCTCGCCCGTCACAAACATCTCCTCGACATTGAGCGACAGATAACTGAAATGTGCATAGGCCCCCTTTGGACCGCCGTGCCCTTGCGCATGAAACTCACAGGCCTCAATCTCGCCATTGACCTTAGCCGCATACGCTAAATCGTGCACATAGCCATTGAGCATCAACACCGCTCCCTGCAAGCCGTCGGTATACTCGACGGCGAATAGCGCCGGATTCTCGCAGTGCTCTTCCATCGTCCCGTCCGGCGTCTCTTCGATCTCCGCACAAGCCGCCTCCGCCAATTGCCGCGACCACAAGCCCTCATCCGCCGCTTTCCATACCGCATCACCCTCAAGACAAGTCACCGCCTTGACTCCGGTTTCCCCACCCTTGCGCCGCTCGACCATGCACTGCAGTACTTCGAGCGTGTGGAAACCGTAAATGTCTAAACCCGAAAAACCAATAGCCACCGCCTCCTCGATCGGCGTCTGTATCTCGTGCTCGACCCAGGGACTGCGCCAACTCACCGGCAACGACGATCCCGCCATAAACGTCGCACCCACTTCTTTTGCCCGGTCGTACATCCACTTGGCGTCGGTCCAGCTATAGGACAGATGTTTATCGTTGAAAATTGGCACGCCGCGCCCGGACGAACCCATCACACCGCAGATCTGCTCCATAAAATGCCGCCGCGGATAGAGCTGCTGTTCCTTCTCGTTCCAGGCGTAATCCCCGTGCTCCCCGATCAGCAACACTCCGTCCACCGCCAATTCTTTCCCGCCCAGACATAACGCCCCCGGCATACTATTATAGATGGGCACACCGAACTCCTCGGCCATCGCCCGTCCCATATCATTCTCGGGGAACAGGTCGAGATAAATCGACGCCAGCTCGACCCGAGGCTCAAACAACCCCTCGTCCGTCGGGAAAGCCCTAAGATACTTGCCAATGATCACATCGGCGTGCGATCCGGGCCGGTATTCGCTGATAATTGCGGCGATCTTCTTTTTGTCTGCCATCTGTACCACCTATCCATTAAAGTTATAAACCAAGCGTGCCCATCCCCGGCTACTATCGGCAGTGGTGGGTGGACCGGCACCGGGTGCGTCTCCGGGTGTTTTTAGTCCCCCGGGCCGTCGTCACGACGGCTCCCCCTACTTCACTGCCGCCAACATCGCAAACAACCCCTTAATATACCCAACCGAATACGCCAACCCCCGCCCCAATACACCTTCATCACCTTCTAACCCCGGTATATGATCCGGGTTGATACAGCCATCAAAGCCTACCTTCTCCAGCTCCAACAGAATCTTGCCCATATTCATATCGCCGTCGTCCAATAGCGTCTCTTCAAACCCCCCCGCTGTCGCGAGACTCCCGCGCACATTGCGCAAATGCACCATAAAGATCCGCCCCTTGCGCCCATAGTTATGCACTTCGTCTAACACCAACGGCAACCCCCCGGCCTGAGCACGGGTACCGCAACAATAGAGATAGCCGACCTGCTTGCTCGGGAAGGCATCAATGACCTTGTGATAACCCAAGCTGCCGAAGGGCGTATCGGGCATCGGCGAATCCGAAGGGTGGATCGCCAGCTTGATATCGCCGTCTTCGGCGACGGGCACCAATTGCGCGTAGACCTCACAGAAGCGTTCCCACCAGACATTTAACTCCTCGTGCGAAGGCGTGCCCTCGTTTTCACCGGCTCGGACGATGCTTTCGGCCCGATAGCCGTACCCGCCGCGGCGCGGCGAGTTCCAGCGTTTGAGCATCCACGGGAAAGTGTCGCCGTGGAAACGCTGTCGGGCGATCGGCATCCCGGCTTCGGCGAAAACCTTGAGCGCATTGATCGCGTTTCCCAACTCGACTTCACCGCCCTCCTGGCCCAACATAAACTTCTCGGTCATGTCCGGCAGTGTCACGCGGTTAAAATCCAGCCCGAAGGAGCGGACCTTCTTTTTGATCTTGAGCAATTCGTCAAGATCGGGATAACCTTGCTCTGCGACGCCGGGAAAGTAGTTGCCCGAACCACAATCCAGACAATCGACCCCCAACTGGGTCACATAGCGCAAATACACTTCCGACATATCTCCGTGCCAAACGGATATTTTGAACATAGCCTGCATCTCTCCCTGTTGGACCCTAACCGGGCCTTTCGTATAATTCAC
>Ga0315339_1001830_pt1 | contig 17389 bp, 12 predicted proteins | sample ASW17metaG_FD_204514 | JGI IMG/M metagenome (GOLD analysis project Ga0315339, IMG submission 204514) | Ammonia-oxidizing marine archaeal communities from Pacific Ocean, United States - ASW #17 | ecosystem: Environmental > Aquatic > Marine > Oceanic | place: USA: California | collected 2016-12-05
AGAAGCTGACCATCCAGAACCCCCGCTTGAACCATCAACAACAAGCCGCTTAACATCAAACCAAGATGAGCCAGATCCTCCCTTAGAAAACAGGCTCAACAGTCCCAAATGCTTCGATGACGGACACAGCAAAGGTGGTGGTGCCCTGTCCGTGCTGTTTGTCATCTTTCCATTCACCGACGTATTTGTATCCATCAGGAGCGGTGAAAGTCCCTGTACCGTGTGCTCCACCCCTCTTAAATTCACCTACATACTTAAAATTTCCACTCTTTTTACCTGTTAAGACTCCCTGTCCTTCAGGTTTTCCATTTATCCAGGCACCCTGATAATGGTCGCCAGTGTTCACTGGAGTTGTTCCTTCGGGCAGGATCGTGCTTCCGACACAGTTCGTCCAAGTGGTTTTATTGTATGTGCTCAAACACTCTTGCAAGGCAAAAGCACCCACCGCACTCCCAAGAAGCACGACAAGGGTCAGACAAATAGTTGCGATCAGATTTCGCATAGGACAATCCCCCCAGAAGAAATCATCTGATTGGGGAAGTCTGATAGAAAATATGTGATGTGTAAAAAAGGGACCTCACACAAACCTAAAACACATGTTCTAGGAACGATTTCCACCAAATCCAAGAATGGGAGTTTTCTCCCATTTTTATATTTGAAATCCCCGATTTGCAGATAGGTTTTAGGAACATGAAAGATTAGGGCAAAATACCTAGTAATAGGATATGCTTGGTGATCTAAATATTCCTATGGGAATAATTCTATCATGGCACCCACTCAAGACGATAAATTGAGTTTCTTGCTACCTGACACTGATGCCGGGGATGTTGGTGCACAGCAATCAGACAATTCAGGTTTACCAATTTTGCAGAGCATTTTGACGATCACATAAACGAGTCGATTCGTGGATATGCAGAATTACGAGATGATATTGTCGGGATAAGCAGATATTTGGTAGAAAACCAGACAATGGTTGTGGATTTAGGCTGTAGTCAGGGTTCTCTCATAAGAATGATCAGAGATAGCAACGAACATGCACCCGATGCCAACTATGTCGGTATTGATGTCAATCAGTCCCTCCAACAACACTGGCATGACGAAGAGAATCTAACAATTCTCATCGAAGATGTAAGAACGTGGGACGAATTTGAAAATCAATCCTAAACTGTATCGTTGTTTATATTCCAGTTTATACCAGAACGTGATCGTCTTCGTTTAATGCAGGAAAATTTATGACAATCATCGTAGATGATGGTGCTTTTGTGTGGAGTGAAAAATTCTTCTCCCAGCACGCAAAAGTTCAAGACATGATGGATAGAATTTACTACGACTTTGAGGAGATATCCTTCTCTGAAAAAGAAATCTTGGACAAGGAAAAGGAACTTCGTCACCTGGCAAAAAATACGGCAGAAACCCTACTCGTGATCCAACTGCGTAACATCGGGTTTCGTAGCATTCAGGTGTTTTGGAGAAATTTTAATTTCATAGGTGTGCTTGCCATGAAACGTCCAACAGAAGATTTATAAGACGAGTAACCCATGGAAAAGCAGGTTCAAGTTCTGTCACCGAACACAATGACGTTGGATGAACACGTTGAGAAGATAGAGGTTGCAAGGAACAAAATCAGATCAGGTGTGTTTGAGTTTGCTGCAGCAATCGCAGATGCTGTTCATCAACTGGACTCCATGACGCAGCAACAACTGGCTCCAAAATTGGGAATGACGCAAAGCACCCTTTCACGTTGGTTAGATATTGGTTCTCACCCTGTCATCATGAGCATGAGAGATGAATTGCCAGCCACGTTTGGAACACTCCATGATCTGATTAGATTAGAGAAAAAATATGTGAATCACTATGGCAATAAAAAAGGCAACACAATATTTTCTGATGTTTTCTCAAAAAATAGAATTATCAAGAATTCTGAACGATCTGATGTAAGGCAACTGCTTGATGAGGTGGATCGAAAGATCAAAGCAAAGAAGGTAAAACAGAACGAAACTTCGATTTTAAGTTTAGGCGGTCAGCAGTTAGCATCACCCCAAAAAGGAAAAAATACTCAAACAATCAATCAACTTCTCATATCCAAATCCGTCTTCAGAACATTTGTCGTAATTCCCAACACTGAACAGATCATGCATTGGGGAGCAATGGATTTTGATACTGATATTCGACGCGATTACCCACTGATTGATCTGCGACATACCTCTCACACTGATGCGATCCAGTGTCTAATCCAAATACCGATTAAGGATGTGCCAACTGGTTTGATGATGTTGTCAGGTTGGGGGTTTCAATATCGTGACATGCTTTTGCCGACGCAGAAAAAAATTGGATATGAGATCAGGAACATTGAGCTCGTTGTCATTAGAGGTGAACGTGGCAGAGGGCAATTAGAGAATCTACACATAAAGGAAGATAGTCTGGATGGTGTTCTGGACTATGCAGAAAGCATTGGTAAGTCACCCTACCTCTTGCTGGGTGACGATACAGATCGTGCTGATTGGATGATCTGTAAGGATTCTAGATATGGTTATAAGGTAAATCACAAAGTGTGATAGTGACACGAAATCGTCTAATTCTATGTCCGGATTTACGGACAGATGAATAAGTCTAACGGATCACGTCTTTCAATTCGTTAACCGACAACCACGGTCGTTTCTTATGTATCATTCGGTGACAATTGGAACAGATCAACGACAGGTCAGAGATTTTAGTTCTTTCACCGACCATGAACTCGGAAACAGGTTTGGTATGGTGACACTCAATAAAACCGTACCCACGGTCACCATAGACCTCCACAAAATAAAATCCACACACCTCACACGATAAGGTTCCAATTTCCTTCAGAACCCGTTCTTTCTTTCGTTTGACCAGTTTTGTATCCCGTTCCCTGTATCGGTGAATTCTTGTCAATATCTGACCTTCCTCACCCTCTTCATCATCATCCGATATGACCTCTTTGGGGGGATAGGGGTGTCCGATGAAACGAGGGATTGAATGGTATCCGAGATTTTTCGGAGTTCATCTGGTTTTGAGGAATAGCGGTTCCAAACAACCTCTTCATCCTTCCCCCCTCGTTGAAATCCAGTTCCACCGTAGTCAGGGTCAAACCGACGAAAGTTCATCAGTTTCATATAGACCCCGTTGATGTTTCGGAACTTGTCCGGAAGGTCACCCCCCATCCATGATTGAAGATGGTTGAGAAAATCACTTAATTCTGAAATCTCGTGGGAGGTCTTTCCGGGAATGGTGGGAGTGTATCGGAGGTAAAAATCTAGGGTAACTATGAGTTCGTCCCGTGACCACGATGGGTTTCTAATTTTTGTCCTATATTTTACTCCAGAGTCTACCAAGACCCTACAAGGACTAGATCAAAATGAAAATATAACCTGTCTGGGTTAAGGGTTTGACCATCCCAACGGTCATAGGTTTCACAGAGGTCATTCATTCTCACAGGGAAATGCCTCTAATTTGGTGGCGAATGGGGTGTCCATAAAACGACCGTCTAATGGAAAAATTTGGAGATGAAAAAACGTAGGTTTTCAGGGGGTCGGTGAGGTCGATTTCAGACCCCCTTTTTTGGACACCTCAAAATAGGTGTTATGCGACCTTGAGTATGTTGTACACGGTTCCCCGACTGACACCAACCTCTGACGCAATTTCTCGAATGGACTTCGTCGCGGTCCTCATTTAGATAATCTTTGCCGTCATCGTTTTGTTGGTGACTTTTCTGCGTCCAAGGGTCTTTCCCTCAGATTTCGCACGTGCCAGACCCGCAAGAGTGCGTTCTCGTATCATCGTTTTTTCCCACGATGAGAGGATTCCGACGAACTGGAACATCATCTCTCCCATCGAGGTCGAGGTATCGAAACCCTGACGGATTGAACAGATACTATTACCTTGATCCTTCATATCGGACAGGAAGAGGGCCAGTTTCTTCATAAACCTCCTAATTCTGGAAATATCCCAACGAACGACACTATCGCACCGTTTTCTGTATGGGTCTTTGATGAGTGTGTTCAGTCCGGGTCTTTTTGTTTCTTGATAATGCACCTGACAGATTTTTGTTTACACAATTTTATCGGGACGGTTTGGGGGCACTTTGAACTTGCTATATGACTTGATATATGAACTTTTACAGACTCCTTTTACCAAGTTCTTTTTTATTTTTTCTTTACCTAAGACCCTTATAACATATTGTTTTATTAAAGGTTTTGCTTCCATATTTAAACCACACCAAAGACATTTTGAAGTTCTTATGGGAATATCAAACTTTTCAAAATCTAAAACAAAAGTTAGTATTTCACCGCAATCGGAAGGACATTCAATATACCAATCCGAATCCGCTTCATCGCCGTGAATGATCTCCCCAATTGTTTCATTTCCGAAGTCTTTTTTTTGGACTTTGCAACCACTCCCAATCTTGGTCGGTTTCTGCATCTGTTTATTATTTTCTTATAGAATATTTCTGGCGTCACCATAATGTCTGTATGGTTGGCAATAGTTTTTACAAGAACAGGCAATAAATTACTAATGTGACTTACATATTTCTCACCTGAAACAAATTTTTTAGCAATCTTAAGATTGTTCTATATGCTATCTATTTCAATAATATTATACAAATTTATTTTATGATATTTTTCCACAAATATTTTATACACACTGAGAGATTTATCCAAATAAATCAATATTTCCTCATTATTATTTTCCGGAATGATGGAATCATGTAAATAGTCATTTCTTTTTTCTCGAAATATATGCCACGTTTTTTAAATTTTTTACTATTATTATAAGTCATACAAAATTTATCTATCGCATCCAATAATTTCCCCTTATCTCTTTGTAATATGGGGCGCTCTTCCTTAACTAAAATTTCAATAGCATTCACAATATGAATTACTGCATTAGTCCACCTGCCGAGTTCTACCATAAGCAAAGATGTCTCAAATGCTTGTAGGGAAGAAACTAAATCTCCAGTTCGGGAGGTATTTTCTGCTATGAACAAAAATCGGGATTGGTGGTTTGTAGTATCGGGATTGGTGGTTTGTAGTATAAAGTCCGTTAGTAGACCTCATAGGTCATAATCTTCCAATGTCAGACTTTAGTTTGTTAGATTGTGTAGTGTTCTCTTCCGTCGCTCTGATAGTCTGGTCATCATTAGATGACATGTCATTAAAGATTTATAAAAAGTTTTTTTATTTGATCCTAACTCAAATGATTACGCAACCTTGAGGACGTTGGACACCGTTCCTCGACTAACACCGACCTCTGACGCAATCTCCCGAATGGATTTCGTCGCAGTCCTCAGTTCGAGGATTCTTGCAGTCATCGTGTCGTTGGTGACTTTTCTGCGTCTAAGGGTCTTTCTTTCAGATTTCGCACGTTTCAACCCTGCGAGGGCCCGTTCCCGTATCATCTCACGTTCCCACGATGAGAGGGTTCCCACGAACTGAAACATAATCTCTCCCATCGAGGTTGAGGTATCAAACCCCTGACGCACTGAACAGATACCGATACCTTTGTCCTTCATATCGGACAGGAACAGGATCAGTTCCTTCATCGACCTTCCAATTCTGGAAATGTCCCAACAGACCACGGTGTCGAACCGTTTTCGATATACGTCCTTGATGAATGCGTTCAGTGCGGGTCGTTTTTCCCGTGACAGGGTTCCAGACAGACCTTCATCTGAATATTCCTTCACGACCTCCCATTCCATTCGAGAACAGTGGTCACGAAGTTCGAGTAACTGATTGTCTCTGGTCTGGTCGAGGGTCGAGACACGGGTATAGATTGCGACTTTGCGTCGCGGTTGGTGTGATGATTCTACTCCCGTAAGTGTATCAAAAGTGTATTATGCGGTGCGACTAACTTACTGAAATATTTGAGATTATCATTTTAGTGTATCAAAGGTGTAGCAGAATTTGAATGTTAATAAAGTAAAAAAATCAACTACTTGTGAAGGTAAATGGCAGTTTTGGATCGACCGTGGCGGCACCTTCACGGATATTGTCGCGCGCAATCCAGACGGCTACATCACGACTCATAAGTTGCTGTCGGAGAACTCGGGCCGATATGCGGACGCCGCCCTTCAAGGTATCCGCGACGTCCTAGGTATCGAGGCCGCAACACCTCTCCCGGCTTCTGACATTGCGTCGGTCAAAATGGGAACGACAGTCGCGACCAATGCCCTGTTGGAACGCATGGGTGAGCCAACGCTGTTCGTGACGACTGAGGGTTTTGCCGACGTCCTGCGTATCGGCTACCAGAGTCGTCCCAAACTGTTCACGCTCCGCATCGATTTGCCGGAGATGCTGTTCGACCGTGTTATCGAGGCCCAAGAACGCATCGGCCCACACGGTGACGTTCTCATTCCGTTGGACCGGCAAAAGGTTGAGCAGGACCTTCAGGCGGCTTACGGGGCAGGATTTCGCTCGCTCGCGGTCGCACTGATGCACGGCTACCGCTACCCCGACCACGAACGCGCCATCGGTGACATCGCGCACCGGATCGGCTTCAACCAGGTATCACTCAGCCACGACGTAAGTCCGTTGATGAAGCTCGTACCACGGGGTGATACCACCGTGGTCGATGCCTACCTCTCCCCGATCCTCCGGCGCTACGTCGACACGGTTGCGGCCGATGTCCTCCGCGACCCTGGCAGCGATACCCGCCTGATGTTCATGCAGTCGAACGGCGGCCTTACGGACGCCCAGCTCTTCCAGGGCAAGGATGCGATCCTGTCCGGACCGGCGGCCGGAGTCGTGGGCGGCGTCCGAACATCGCTGATGGCCGGATTTGAGCGCGTCATCGGATTCGACATGGGCGGGACCTCGACAGATGTCTCGCACTACGACGGCGCCTTCGAACGCACGTTCGAGACCGAAGTTGCCGGCGTGCGCGTCCGCGCTCCGATGATGTACATCCACACCGTTGCCGCGGGCGGAGGTTCAATCCTTCACTTTGACGGTGCCCGCTATCGGGTTGGGCCCGGCTCAGCCGGCGCCGACCCCGGACCGGCCTGCTACCGGAACGACGGCCCGCTGACCGTCACCGACTGTAACGTCATGGTCGGCAAGCTCGACCCGCAGTTCTTTCCTAAAGTGTTCGGCCCCAATGCTGATGCCATGCTCGACGCTGATATCGTACGAGAAAAGTTCCAGTCCCTGGCCGATGATATCCAAGCGGCGACCGGCAACACCCGCAGTCCGGAAGAGGTCGCCGATGGGTATTTGTCGATCGCGGTCGACAACATGGCCAACGCCATCAAGAAGATCTCCGTACAGCGCGGCTACGACGTCTCCCGATACACCCTGTGTTGCTTCGGGGGAGCCGGCGGCCAGCACGCCTGTCGCGTCGCGGATTCACTGGCCATGACTAGGATCTTCATCCATCCACACGCGGGCGTGCTGTCGGCTTACGGCATGGGCCTGGCCGATGTCATAGCGATGCGCGAACGCGCCGTCGAGAAAGTGCTCGACGATGCCGTCATTTCCGAGCTGGAGCTTATCTTCGGTGAGCTGGAAAAAAATGGCCGAGAGGAACTCGTGCCGCAGCTCGAAATGGGCACACCCTTACAGGCATACCGCCGGCTCCTGGTGCGTTACGAAGGCACGGACTCGCCGCTGCAAGTCGACTCAGGCACCCGCGTGGAGATCGTCAGCCGCTTTGAAGAGTCCCACCGTCAGCGTTACGGCTTTGTCACTCCCGACAAGCAACTCATCATCGAAGCAGCTATCATCGAGGTTGTCGGTGGTGGCGCGGAGATTGCAGATCCCATGATCTCCGGTGATCTGTCTACGCGACTGGACGACGATGTCCCGCGGCTGCGATCCTCAGGTGTCTTTACTGAAGGCCGCTATCATGATGTGCCGGCCGTGGATCGTGGCGCGCTGCGCCCCGGGGACCGGCTGACGGGACCCGCAATCATCATCGAGCCACACGGAACCAACGTCATCGAACCCGGCTGGCAGGCTTCGCTGACGGCACGCGATCATCTCGTTCTCACCCGGATCGTGCCCCGGGAGACACGCGTCGCCGTCGGCACCGATGTCGACCCCGTGATGCTCGAGATCTTCAATAACTTGTTCATGTCCATTGCAGAGCAGATGGGCATCGTCCTTCAAAACACGGCACATTCCGTGAACATCAAGGAGCGGCTTGATTTCTCCTGTGCCGTCTTCGATCCCCAAGGCAGCCTCGTGGCGAACGCGCCACACATCCCGATACATCTCGGCGCCATGGGTGAAAGCATCACAACGATTATCCGCGAACGCCAAAACACGATGAAGCCCGGGGACGTGTACGCGTTGAACACGCCGTACAACGGTGGCACGCACCTGCCGGATATCACGGTGATCACCCCAGTGTTCGACCGGGCGGGCGAAGAGTTACTGTTCTTTGTCGGCTCGCGCGCCCACCACGCAGAGATTGGCGGCATCTCTCCAGGCTCAGTGCCCCCGCGATCGACCCGTATAGATGAAGAAGGCGTGTTGATCGATAACTTCTGCCTGGTCGATGCGGGAGCCTTCCGCGAGACGGACGTGCGCGAACTCTTTTCCGCCGGTCCCTGGCCGACGCGGAACATTGAGCAGAACCTCGCTGATCTGAGAGCGCAGATCGCCGCCAACGAAAAGGGTGCTCAGGAGCTTCGGCGGATTATCGATGAATTCAGTCTGGACATCGTCCGTGCCTATATGGGTCACGTGCAGGACAACGCGGAAGAGATGGTCCGTCGTGTCCTCGATGTCCTTTCGGACGGACAGTTCACCTACCCGCTGGACGACGGCAGCCAGGTGTCCGTCGCCATCTCCATCGATCATGAGGCGCGCACGGCCCGGATCGATTTCGAGGGCACCTCACCGCAACTCTCCAACAATTTCAACGCCCCCACAGCTGTCGTGAAGGCCGCCGTTCTTTATGTCTTTCGCACCCTGATCGACGACGATATTCCGCTCAACGGAGGCTGCCTGAAACCTCTTGAGATCCATGTCCCCGAGAACTCGATGCTGGCCCCCCGTTTCCCTGCCGCTGTGGTCGCCGGCAATGTCGAGACCGGCCAGGTCGTCACGGATACGCTCTACGGCGCGCTCCGCACGATGGCTGCCGCCCAGGGCACGATGAATAACTTCACCTTCGGTGGAGGACCCTGGCAGTACTACGAGACCATCTGCGGGGGCTCGGGTGCCGGACCCGGTTTCGACGGCACTTCGTGCGTCCACACCAACATGACCAATACCCGGCTCACCGATCCCGAAATCCTCGAATGGCGGTACCCGGTGATCCTCGAACGCTTCGAGATGCGCCGGGGTTCAGGTGGCCGAGGCCAACACACGGGTGGCGACGGGTCGCTGCGCCGCTTCAGGTTCCTCGAGCCCATGACTGCCGCCATCGTCTCGGGCCACCGCAAGGTCCCGCCCTATGGCATGGCAGGGGGCGCACCCGGCGAATGCGGTCGCACCTGGGTGGAACGGACCGACGGCATGACCGTCGATCTCGAGTCTTGCGACGAGATCGAGATGAAGCCCGGCGATGTGTTCGTGATCCAGACGCCGTCGGGCGGCGGCTACGGGAAACCGGAACGTCAGTAAGAAGTCGCCCAATAATTGCGGCTTAGAGCAAATCGACCTTGGCGGCCATGATGAAGTCGTTCTCGTGCAGCCCTTTAATCTTGTGCGTGAAAAAGATCACGTTGGCGTAGCCCCAACCGAAGCTGATGTCGGGATGATGCCCCTCCGCTTCCGCCAAGTCGCCAACCTTGTTGACGAAGGCCATCGCCTTGGCGAAGTCATCGAACGGGAACTGGCGCTCGATCTTGTCGCCATCGTCGGACAGCATCCACTCGGGAACCTCCTTGAGGAAGTGTTCCGACTCCACTCGGGTCAACGGGGGAATGCCTCCTTGGCAAGGTACGCAGGTTTTCGCCGTCAGCGACATTTGATCTCGTCCTCCACGCAATCTAAATGGATAGCTCGATTGGACTTTACATACAGGTGGGCGATGATCCAACGACCAATCGGGCACGGTTCGGGTGTGTCCAAGAAGCGGGGCAGGAGGGAAACGCGATGCCATCGGTGCTGATTACGGGCGCGAACCGCGGCCTGGGCCTTGAGTTCACACGGCAGTACGGTGCTGACGGTTGGCGGGTGTTTGCCTGCTGCCGTACCCTCGGAGACGCAACTGATTTAGCTGAGATCGCGACGCGCCATCCCAATGACGTCAGCGTGTACGAGATGGAGGTCACCGACCGCGCCTCCGTGGCGACCGTCGCAGAGGCCCTTCGTGGCGAGGCCATCGACCTGCTCATCAGTAACGTCGGCGTATTGGGCAGCCGGAGCTGGGAACTGGGCAAGACCGACTACGACACCTGGGGAGAGACCCTGGAGGTCAATGTGATGGGTGCCACACGGGTACTCGAAATATTCTCCGATCACGTCGCACGGAGCGAGCGCAAACAGATGGTCACGATCTCAAGCAAATTGGGGTCGATCACCTTGGCCAAGGCCACCTCAAATATCGCCTATCGCACCTCGAAGGCGGCCGTGAACATGGCGGTAAAATGTGTGGCCGATGCACTGGCGGGACGCGGCGTGATCTGCGCGGCGGTGAGCCCGGGTTGGGTTCAGACGGATATGGGCGGCGCGAATGCCGACCTGACGCCCGAGGAAAGCGTGCGCAACATGCGCGGCGTGTTCGAGACGCTCGGCCCCGAACACACGGGCCGTTTCCTCAATCACGACGGCAGCGAACTTCCCTGGTAGCGATCAGCGGGTATGGATATCTGAAGCATGTATGTAAAAGCAGATTCACGCGCCTAAATGGGATCACAAAGTGATTCCATTTTCACCCCATCCGCTCTATGGCTCGTATCCGAGATTTAGCGCCAGCCAACGTTCCGCCTGTTCAAGCGAAACACCCTTGCGCGCCGCGTAGTCTTCGACTTGATCGCGGCCGATTTTACCGATACCGAAGTATTGAGATCGCGGGTGCGAGAAGTAGAACCCGGACACCGCCGCCGCAGGCAGCATGGCGAAACCTTCCGTCAGGGTGATGCCGGCATTGGCGGGCGCGTCCAACAGGTCGAACAGGATCGACTTCTCGCTGTGGTCGGGACAGGCCGGGTAGCCGGGCGCGGGCCGGATACCCTGATAATCCTCATGAATCATGGAGTCGTTATCCAAATTCTCGTCCGCGGCGTAACCCCAGAATTTCTTGCGCATCCGTTCGTGCATGCGTTCGGCGAACGCTTCCGCGAGGCGGTCTGCGAGCGCTTTCAGAAGGATGCTGTTGTAGTCGTCGTGCGCGGCCTCGAATTCAGCGACCTTCTTCTCGATCCCAACTCCGGCGGTTACAGCGAATCCGCCGAGATAGTCCGCGACACCCGTTTCCTTGGGCGCTACGAAGTCGGCGAGCGAAAAATTCGCCCGCGCCGAGTTCTTTATCATCTGTTGGCGCAGGAAGTGGAAGCGCGTGCGCACGTCACGGCGTGACTCATCGGTATAGACCTCGATGTCATCGTCCACGCTGTTGGCTGGGAACAATCCGATGACCGCCCGCGCCGTGAGCCATTTCTCGGCGACGACCCGCTCCAGCATCGCCTTGGCATCAGCATGGAGGTCGCGCGCAACCTTTCCGACCTTCGGGTCATCGAGAATCTTTGGAAACGTTCCGGCCAGTTCCCAGGTCCGGAAGAATGGCGTCCAATCGATGCGATCGACCAGATCGTCTAGGGCATAGTTGTCGAACGTCTTCAAGCCAACGAATTGGGGCCGAGGCGGCTCGGCCGATGTCCAATCGACGGGCAGACGGGCTTGCCGTGCACCGTCCAACGTATGCTGACGACCGCTCTGATCCCGACCTTGGTAGCCGTCACGGATGCCGTCGTATTCTTCCACGATTTGCGCGACGTATGCGTCTCGCTGCGTCTCGCTCAGCAGTGAGCCGGCAACGCCGACGGCACGCGACGCATCGACCACGTGAATCACCGGATTGTCGTAATTTGGCGCGATCTTGACCGCCGTATGAACTTTTGACGTCGTCGCACCACCGATCAAAAGCGGCACCTCAAAGCCGGCCCGCTTCATTTCCGCGGCCACGATCTCCATTTCACCGAGCGAGGGCGTGATGAGACCAGAGAGACCGATGATGTCGGCGTTCTCCGCCTTCGCCGTCTCCAGGATCTTGGTGTAGGGAACCATCACACCGAGATCGATGACCTCGTAATTATTGCACTGGAGAACCACGCCGACGATGTTCTTGCCGATATCGTGGACGTCGCCCTTCACGGTCGCAGTCACAATCTTGCCCTTGGTGAGGGACTTGCCGCTCTTCACCTTTTCCGCTTCGAGGTACGGGATCAGATGGGCCACAGCCCGTTTCATCACACGGGCACTTTTGACAACTTGCGGCAGAAACATTTGCCCCGATCCAAACAAGTCACCGACGACGTTCATGCCGTCCATGAGCGGCCCCTCGATGACATCAAGCGGGAGATCGGCCTTGAGGCGCGCTTCCTCGGTATCTTCAACAACGTAATCGCTGATCCCGGCAACGAGGGCGTAGGACAGGCGTTCCTCGACTGGACGTTCGCGCCACGAAAGATCGGGGCCCAGATGCCTACGCTGGCTCTGAACATTGTCGGCAACTTCAAGAAGGCGTTCCGTCGAGTCTTCGCGCCGGTTCAGCACGACGTCTTCCACCCGTTCGCGCAGGTCCTCGGGAATGTCGGCGTACACCGCGAGTTGGCCAGCGTTTACGATTCCCATGTCCATGCCCGCTTCGAGGGCGTGATAGAGGAACACCGAATGCATGGCCTCACGAACGGTATTGTTGCCACGAAAGGAGAAGGACATGTTACTCACGCCGCCAGAGATCAACGCGTGCGGCAAGGTTTCTTTGATGATCTTGGTCGCTTCGACGTAGTCCATCGAGAAGTTGTCATGTTCCTTGATGCCAGTGGCGATAGGGAAAATGTTGGGATCGAGGATGATGTCCGACGGTGGGAAGCCGACCTTCTCGGTGAGAATCCTGTAGGAGCGGGTTAGAATCGCGACCATCCGCTCGGCAGAGTCCGCTTGACCCTTCTGATCGAAAGCCATGACCACCACGGCAGCCCCGTACCGGAGGATTTCCTCGGCTTGCTCAATGAACGCCTCTTCGCCTTCCTTGAGGCTGATCGAGTTGACGACGCCCTTCCCCTGGATATTCTTGAGGCCCATCTCGATGACCGACCACTTCGATGAGTCCACCATGACAGGGACACGCGAAATGTCGGGCTCGGAGGCGATGAGACGCAGGAACGTCCCAATCGTAGCCTCGGAATCCAGCATCGCCTCGTCCATATTGATGTCGATGATCTGGGCGCCATTCTCAACCTGCTGACGCGCGATCTCCAAGCCGGCCGCGTAGTCGCCTTCGCGGATGAGCTTCGCGAACTTTGCGGATCCCGCGACATTCGTCCGTTCACCGATGTTCACGAACCCCGTCAACGGCCCGATGGTGAGCGGTTCAAGACCACTCAGCCGGCAATGCCGCTCGATTTCCGGCCTGACCCGAGTGGGCAGATCGGCAACCGCATCAGCGATGGCTGCGATGTGACGGGGAGTCGTCCCACAACAACCGCCCACAATGTTGACGAACCCGCTCTCAGCGAATTCACCGAGTTGTTCGGCCATGTAGGCGGGCGTGTCGTCATAGCCGCCGAATTCGTTTGGCAGCCCGGCGTTCGGATGCACGCTGACGGAGATTCCCGCGACGCGCGCGAGCTCCTGCACATAGGGCCGAAGTGCCTCGGCGCCGAGTGCACAATTGAGGCCGACGGAAATCGGCTTAGCGTGAGCGACAGAGTTCCAGAAAGCTTCCGTCGTCTGCCCCGAGAGCGTACGCCCGGAGGCATCCGTGATGGTGCCCGAAATCATCACTGGCCGCTGGATGCGCTGGGTGTCGAAGAATTTGCGCACGGCATAGATGGCAGCCTTGGCGTTGAGCGTATCGAACACCGTTTCAAGAAGGACGATATCAGCGCCGCCATCGATCAATCCGCGCAAAGACTCGTTGTAGGCGCAGACCAAATCGTCAAAGGAGACGTTCCGGAACCCGGGATCGTTTACGTCAGGAGAAATTGATGCCGTGCGATTGGTCGGGCCGAGGACGCCGGCGACGAACCGGGGCTTCCCAGGAGTCAACGCCGCGACATCGTCCGCGACATCGCGGGCGAGACGTGCACCCTCCCGATTGATCTCGTAGACGGCATTCTCCATCCCGTAGTCAGCCTGCGCGATCACCGTCGCGTTGAAGGTGTTGGTCTCGAGGATGTCGGCCCCATAGTCCAAAAAAGCACGGTGAATCTCACGCACCACGTCGGGCTGCGTGAGATTCAGGAGATCGTTGTTGCCCTTAAGGTCGTGGGGGTGATCCGAGAACCGCTTACCACGAAACTCGGCCTCGCTAAGGTCGTACTCTTGGATCATCGTCCCCATGGCGCCGTCGAGCACGAGAATCCGCTCATCGAGCAGCTGATCGAGAAGTTCCGTCGAGTCGGGGCGCGAGATCATGTCGTGCAAATGTTGCTCGTACCTATTCGCCGCCCGCCGGCGCCCGCAACCCCAATGTGTGACACATGGCGAATGTGAGTTCGGCGCGATTGAGCGTATAAAAATGGAAGTTGGAGACGCCTTCGGCCGCCAGGATGCGGCATTGCTCTCCCGCGACCATGGCGGCGACGAGCTTGCGCGTCTCGGGGTCATCACCCAAGGGCTCGAAAAGACGGGAGAGCCAGCCGGGTATTTCCGCCCCGCACATGCCAGCGAAGCGGACGACCTGCGTGAAGTTCGTCACCGGAAGAATACCCGGAATTAGGGGGACATTGATCCCTGCCCGCCGTACGCGGTCGCGGAAACGCAGGAACACTTCCGTGTCGAAAAAGAATTGCGTGATGGCGCGCTTGGCGCCGGCATCGATCTTGCGCTTGAGGTTGTCGAGATCGAAATCGGCATCCGGCGCCTCAGGATGGGTCTCCGGATACGCCGCAACCGATATGTCGAAATCGGCAATCCGCATGAGCCCCGCGACGAGCTCGGCAGCGTATTGGTATCCGCCAGGATGGGGTGTGTAAGCAGTACCCGCTTTCGGCGAATCGCCCCGCAAAGCCACGATATGCCGCACGCCTGCTTCCCAGTACGCACGTGCCACGTCGTTTGCTTCCTCGCGCGTCGCAGCGACACAGGTCAGGTGGGCCGCCGGAATCAGTGTCGTCTCGTCGAGAATACGGCGGATCGTCGCATGTGTGCGATCGCGCGTGCTGCCACCGGCGCCGTAGGTGACAGAGACGAAACTCGGCCCAATGGGAGCCAGTCTGATGATCGACTGCCACAGGGTGTCTTCCATCTTATCGGTGCTGGGCGGAAAGAATTCGAACGACACGGCAAGATTCTCCATCCCCAAGAATCGAAGTGCCAGCGCGCTCAACCGCTCGGCGATGAGTTCGGCTTTCGCTTCGGTCATCATTTGGCCGCCTGCCTCTCTTCGGCATCCATTTTCGCTGCAGTCCAAACAACGACCGTCAGGGGATCACCTTCGAGACGCACCACTTCGCCAGGGGCGAGACGGGCTTCCTCAAACCATTCCACGACCTCAGAATCAGAGAAACCAAGACGCCGATGCGCGTGTTCCTCTCGAAGGAACTCAAGCGTATGCGGTGCAAAATCCACGACCGCCAACTTCGCGCCAGGCCTTAACACTCGTGCCGCCTCGGCAATTCCTGCTGAAGGGCTGGACGCAAAATGCAGGACCTGATGAAACGTTACCGCATCCATGCTGCTGCTGGTCAGTGGCAGGTGATACATATCGCCATGCCGAACCTGACAGTGATTGTGCCCCGAACGTTCAATATTCGTCCGCGCGATTGCCAGCATGTCATGTGACAAGTCGACCCCGACGCCGCGGTCGAAACGGTTGGCGAACAACTCCAGCATCCGGCCGGTACCCGTGCCGATGTCCAGAAATTCTCCGATGTCGTTTTCGGCGAAGACCGCCAAAAGGGCCGCCTCCACATCGGTCTCGGGCACGTAGAGGGAACGGATCTCATCCCATCGCGCCGCTTTGGCGCCAAAATAGGCTGCGGCGGATTCGGCCCTCGCCTTCTTCACGGTTTCGAGCCGTTCGAGATCGCGTGCGAGTTCAATATCCTGCTTTGGAATGAGGGCCGTGAGCGTCCGCGCGAGACCACCCGGCTCACCACCATCGGCAAGCCGGTAAAACGCCCAGGTGCCCTCCGGGTAACGATCGATCAGTCCCGCTTCGCATAACACCTTCAAATGGCGTGATACACGGGGCTGGCTCTGGCCCATTATTTGGGTGAGTTCGGTCACTGTGAGCTCGGCTTCGCCGCACAGCGCAAGCAAGCGCAACCGCGTAGGTTCGGCTGCTGCGCGCAGGGCATTTAAGAGAGTATTCATCGGCTCGTGATATGAAAGACGTATCTCAGGTCTTATAATTCATAAAAACAATATATAAACATATCTTTATTTAATAGTCAATAGTAGAAATGGTGCCCAATTCCTCTTGCATCGTGCAGTCTATCGTTCGAAATTACGGGATGAATTTCGGAATTTCGAACACTAAGGTCAAAAGAGAGGGATGCATTTTGGTAACAGGCATCAAAAGCGTCTTGGTAACAGGCATCAAAAGCGTCACAACATGTTGCTTCCCTCGCTGGCTTTGGAACCAAAGGTATGATAGTGGAATGACCGCGACGCGAAGCCATAACCGTGACGGGGGGCTCGTGGATCCGCCGAGGTTCTGTCAATAATTGACACAAATAAGTTGATGAGACTCGATAGAGCCAATGAATGTTTAGGGCATATCCCAGAAGCCGCCCAAAACCAGCGAAAAGCGGCAACGCTTGGTGGTGTGGTTCAATGAGCTTGAAGGCTGATTCCATGATCCGCATTTTGGTAATTGCGCTGGCAACGAGCGTGGTTTTGACTGCCTGTGCCACGCCGACCACCAACGATCCCGAAGTCCGTGCAGAGTTGAAGGCTATCAACGATCCTTGGGAGCCATTCAACCGCGCCGTCTTTGAGCTTAACCGCGGGTTGGATCGTGCGTTGCTCAAACCTGTGGCCCAAGCTTACCGCGGGGTCGTCCCCGAATTTGGCCGTGACATGGTGAAGAATTTCCTTGATAACCTCAGGTCTCCCGTCATCTTGGCGAACAACATCCTGCAAGGTGAAAGAGACCGCGCGGGCGAAACGGGTAGCCGGCTGTTGGCAAATACGACCATTGGCCTCGGCGGCGTCTTCAACGTCACCGACATCGCATTCCACAACGAAGACTTCGGACAAACCCTGGCTGTTTGGGGCTTTGGTGAGGGGCCTTATCTTGTGTTGCCGCT
>Ga0315339_1001832_pt1 | contig 17361 bp, 16 predicted proteins | sample ASW17metaG_FD_204514 | JGI IMG/M metagenome (GOLD analysis project Ga0315339, IMG submission 204514) | Ammonia-oxidizing marine archaeal communities from Pacific Ocean, United States - ASW #17 | ecosystem: Environmental > Aquatic > Marine > Oceanic | place: USA: California | collected 2016-12-05
GAGGCTTCCTCTCGACCGCAAGAAAGCAGCGCTGGAACATCATCGAAGCACTGCGCCGAGACCCGCGAGACCTCGCAAAAAGGCTCCGCACCGCTTAATGGCGCAAGGCAACCTGGGCAGTTACGATGAAGCCCTGTACATTCACTTGACACGCGATGGTAGGACTTCTCTCGGCCTGCTACGTCAAGTCGCCAATCCGATCGCCGGTTCGCTCGCGAACGCCCTATCGGGTAGGTCGTCGAAGGAGGCATAATTCATGCTGTAGAGGTGGGCGTAGAGCCCATCGGCCGCCATCAGCTCATTGTGGGTTCCGTTCTCGATGACTTCGCCATTTTGCAGGACGATGATGCGGTCGGCTTTGCGAATGGTGGCGAGCCGGTGGGCAATGACAAGCCCGGTGCGTCCTTCGAGAAGAGTGACCAGCGCTTTCTGGATCAGCATTTCGGTATAGCTGTCGATATTGGCGGTGGCTTCGTCGAGGATCAGGATTTTCGCATCGGCGACAAGCGCCCGGGCGAAGCTCACGAGTTGGCGCTGGCCAAGCGAAAGATTGCCGCCGCGCTGCTCAAGTTCCGTGTCGTAGCCGTCCGGCAGTCGCATGATGAAGTCATGGGCATCGACCGCCTTTGCCGCGCGAATTACATCCTCACGCGTCGCTTCTGACTTATGATAACGGATGTTCTCGAAAACGGTTCCGGAGAACAGGAAAGGCTCCTGCAGCACCATGGCGACATGCTCGCCGATCGAATCCTGGGTGACGTCACGCACGTCCTTTCCGCCGACCAGTATCCGTCCATCCCAGACGTCATAGAAGCGATGGGCCAGTGCCATGGCGCTGGTTTTTCCAGAGCCGGTCGGCCCGACCACGGCGACCGTCTCACCGGGTTTGACGCTAAAACTGACGTTCTTGAGAACCGGCTGATCTGGCAAATAGCCGAACGTCACATTCTGGAATTCGACCGAGCCGTCCATCTCGCGGGGGAGCGCTTGTGCATCGACGCGATCATTCACGTCGATCGCCACGTCGAGCACTTCGGTGATGCGGTGGCCGGATGCCATGGCGCGCTGCATGATGCTGTATTGCATGGTCAGCGAACGAATCGGGTCAAAGAAACGCTGGATATAGAACAGAAAGGCGACCATCACGCCAACATCGAGCGTGCGCTGCAGAACCATCCCACCACCGACAACAATGACCACCGCCATGGCGATGCCGGTCAATGTATCGACGATCGGCACCATGACTTGAGCGTATTTTGCGGCACGCAGATAGGCCCGCAAATTGAAATGCGCCTTGTCGTCGTATAGATGGAAATTGACGCTTTGCCGATTCATGCCCTGCACGGTGCGCACGCCGTGAATGCCCTCGGCCAGTGCGCCGTTTGTCGCCGAATTCGCTTCATGCGCCGCCATGAAGGATTTGCGCGCCCGCGGCAACCACCACATCCGTACGAAAAACAGTACCGGCATCACCGACAAAGTCAGAGCCCCAAGCAGCGGATCGAGATAAAGCATTACCGTGACGATGCCGAAGAGCAGGACGATATCCCCGACCGCAAGCACCGAGGTTTCCAGAAACTCCTGCATCGAGGCGACATCGCCCTGGAGCCGCGACATTAATCTTCCGACTTCGGTTTTATCCATGAAGGATAGCGAGACGCGCTGCAGATGGCTAAACATTGCCCGACGCATGTCGAAGAGCACGCTTTCAGCGGTATGGCCGACGACGATTTCCTGGATGTAGCTCGCCGCGTAGTTAATCAGGATAGTGAGAGCAAAGGCCGCCACCGCCCAGTTCAGCGTGCTGAGGTCGCTCTCGCCAACCGCCATGCCCTGATCGATTGCAAAGCGGATGGTCAACGGCAGCGCGAGCTGAGAGAGTGTGAATACGAGAACCGCCGTCACCGCGATGGCCATCTTGGCCCGATAGGGGCGTACAAACGGCCAGATACGGCCGACCACCCGGCCGTCGAAAACCTTGCCGAAAATCTGCTCTTCAGCGTGATGCGAACCGACAACCGCGCGCGGCGGTCGGCGATTGTTGTTGTCCCGGTCGTCTTGGTCCAGCTGGTCCACCATCAGCCGGCTTCCCCAACCGAGTGTAATAAATCATCACCCGGATTGATTTGAAGGTCGTAAAGCGCGCGGTAGCGCCCGCCTTCGGCAAGCAACTCGGCATGGGTCCCTTTTTCAACGATGCGGCCATCCTCGATGAAGAGAATTCTATCGGCATGCATCAAAGAACTCAGCCGATGAGAGATAACGACGGTCACCCGCTCCTCGGCAAAACGCCGGATGGAATTGCGAATGCGCTGCTCGGTTCCCGCGTCGATCGCCGCCGTCGAATCATCGAAGATCATTACAGAGGGATGAAGCATGAGAGCCCGAGCGATCGATAGGCGCTGGCGCTGGCCGCCTGACAGCGATACCCCGCGCTCGCCGACAATTGTCCCGTAGCCTTTCGGCAGATTGAGCACATAATTATGCAATTGCGCCGATTCGCTGGCGCGCTCTATGCGCTCGTCCTTCGCCCACGGATCGCCATAGACGATGTTATTTTCAATACTGGTTGTGAACAGGAAAGAGTCCTGCTGCACAATCCCGACGACGCGGCGCAGAGATTCCAATGTGACCGAGCGGATATCTTGGCCATCAATTGAAATGCTACCGCTGGTGACATCGTAGAAACGTGGAATGAGATGGGCGAGCGTCGACTTACCGCTGCCCGGTGGCCCAACGATTCCGATCGTTTCGCCGCGCTTCGCCTCGAAGGAAACGCCGCTCAAGACGTTGCGGTCGTCTAGGCCCGGATAGCGAAAATCGATATTGTCGAAACGCAACACGCCTTCGCCAATCACCAAGTCTTTAGCGTCCGGACTATCCGTGACGGCGAGTTCATAGTCGAGAAGCTCGAACAGTCTTGAGCCGCAAATCGAAGCGCGAGCGAACGAATTCACCAGAAGGCCGAGCTGCCGCACGGGCATCTGCAGAATCGTCATGAAAGCAAGGAAGGTGGTCAATGTACCGATGGTTATTTCGCCGGCGATCACCCTGCCGCCACCAATCCACAGGACCAGCCCCATTGCGATGAAGAAGGAAAAATTCATGGCGCTGGTGTTGATAACGCGAATGCTGGTTCGCTTGTGGGAGAGGCCCAGCGCAATAGCCGACGCTTCGTCGAATTTCTCTAGTTCATGTTTGTGCGCGGCGAATGCACGAACCACTCTGACCCCGCCAAGGTTTTCGTCCATAACGCGGCTTACCACCGACAGCTTTTCCTGCACGCTCAACCAAATGGCGCGCAGGCGAAGTCGCGATACCGACGAACGCCAAGCAACGAAGGGAACGAAGCTGAGACTGATAAGCCCGAGAACGACATCGGTGCTGATGAGCATATATGCGCCAACGCCGATCAGCACCGACAGGAGAAAAAAGCGCACAAATCCGGTCGAAAAGAATGACCGCACGGCATCAATATCGAGAATACCAAGGGTAATCAGGTCGCCGGTGTGGACGCGGTCGTGAAACCCAAACGAAAGCCGCTGCAGTTTTTCGTAGCAGGCCAGGCGAAGTTCGTAGCCGATCGTGTGGCCAACAGATTCGCCGAAATAATTTTGTAGCATCGTGAACAGACCGCGCAGGATGCTCACGACCAGCAAGATAAGCGCTGTCGTGATCAGGGCGTTTTGGTCCCCTGTTTCGGACGCGGCAATTACCCCTTGCGCCTCATCGACCGCGCGTCCAAGGAGGCGTGGAATCATCAGTTGCAGACTTGCAGCGATGAAAGTTGCACTAATGGCGATAGCTACCCGCCACGGATGGCGAAATATCATTCGGGTAAGGCGAAGCAGGGTGCCGAAACCACGGCCCCACTCGACGGCATTGACGCGCTGAAGCGAGTCGCCACGCGATCGGGCGCCCGCAACCTTCTCGGTTTTCACAGGACTAGCTCGGCTCGTTCAAGATAACGGAGAAACGTGCAGAATCTGATTTAGCCTATATTCGCGCTTTTCCGCCCGTTGATCAAATCACAATTGCTCCAACCCGTTCATCGCCCGCGAAATAGGCCGAACACGGATAGATTTAATGTTGTGGCGCTGCAATCTCGGCGATAATTCAAAGAATCAATCGAGGAGTTAATCGTTGTTCCCCAGCTTGTCCAAGGCCCGGCGAAAAGCCTTACCGGCGGCACGGGCGCGATCATTCTCCTTGGCAATCTGCTTGGCCTGGTCAACAGCGCCGCTGGCGGCCTTGAGCGCTTTGGCCCTTACCTCAGGATCAGACGCAGCTTTTTGTGCCACATAGCGAACGATTTGCCGCAAAAAAATTGACATGGCTCATCATAACCAATTGGAACGATTCTCGCTATAGTTTTGACTTGCCCCTGAAAGGTTTCTGACGGCAGGCGATCCGTCTAATGCGACCGCTGCTAGATCGTCGTTCTTGGCCACGCCTCAATCCGCCCTGCAACGTATGTCGATCCACCGGGAGAGCTGATTTTGCTCTCCCGATTGATCTACGGAAGAATGTCCGCCGCGGACCGGCTAGCCCATATTCGCCGGATACACCGGAGGCTCGCCCTGAAGAACATGGGCGACATCCGTGGCGCATTTTGTTTGCAACTCGATCAGTGATTCGACCGAATAGAATCCTGTATGCGGCGTCAGGACCAGATTGTCGCGTCCGATGAGCGGCGAGTCCTTCGGCATCGGCTCGGTCGTAATCACATCGAGGGCGGCACCGCCGAGATGCCCGGAGTCAAGCGCCGCGAGAAGTGCCTCCTCGTCGATCAGCGGCCCCCGCGCGGTATTGATGACCACCGCACCTTTCTTCATTTTGGCAAACGCGTCGGCATTCATGAGACCGCGCGTCTGTGGAAGGAGCGGTGCGTGAACGGAGACAAAATCCGATTGGGCAAGCATCTCGTCAAAACCAAAATTCTCAACGTCCAACGCCTTCAGATGGTCCTCTGAGACAAAGGGATCACTGGTGATAACCCTTAGGCCGAATGCCTTCGCTTTTGGCACCATGGTGCGTGGTATATTGCCGAATCCGACAAGACCGAGAACACGACCTTCCAGACGGTAGATCGGTTGCACCGCCGGCATTTCCCAACGACCCGCTTGGGCAAGCTTATTGGCCAGCGTCACCTTGCGAGCCATTGCCAGGAGCAGCGTCATCGCGTGATCCGAGACCTCGTGCAGGCAATAGTCGGGAACGTAGGTGACTGCGATATTCTTAGCGGCGGCGGCGGGAATATCGATATTATCGACGCCAAGACCGGTCCGGCCAATGACTTTGCAGCGGCTTAGCGCGTTGATGACTTCGCCGGTGATCTTGGCGTAGCAGACGATGACGGCGTCGGCATCTCGCGCAACCTCGATAATGTCCTCGGCCGAGGAGCTCTTCGAAACGCGATACTCGGGATTCAGGCTTGCCAGTGCCTTCTTGACCGGATCGAGCGAGGGAAATGGACTGTCGGCGATTGCAATGATGGGAGAGCTCATTTTCTTTTATCCGTTTAAGAAGTGGACGAGATTGCGGTTCCGCCAATCTTGCATTTCCAGCGAGAATACGCCAACGGCGCCGCTCCTCCCGAATGGCTCTTGAGATTGGCGGTCAAGTGCCTCAGGTGGTGATGGTGTACGGTGGCTCGGTTCCCTTTATCAAGACCATCAAGCCTGGGAAGAAATTATTCGCAACTGATGGCCGGACCAAACGGCTAATCGACGCAGCGGGGACAGAAGGCGTTGTATGGAAATCTAGCATTTGGAACGCAAATTGACGATTTCAGGACGCTGCGCTGTTGCAGCCACGGCTGGATCGGCCCAATACTTACAAAATGATCCATAAAATCAATGGCGAAACCGCTGGTATCTAGCTTTTCGTCCCACCTCCCCACCATTCGCATGAGGGCTACGATGTCAGAGGAACGCTTCATAAACGTCGGCGGCAACAAGCTTCGCATATTGATCGACGGCAACCCCGATCGGCCGTGGCTTACCTGCCTACACGGCGCCGCCACAAATGTGCATTTGTGGGACCCGCAGATCGCGCCTTTGCAATCCTTGTTCCGTATCCTGAGGATCGAGGTTCGCGGCCATCACAAATCGACCGCCGAAATTGTCTCCAAGACCTTTGAAGACCTCGTCGCCGATGTGATCGGCGTATGGGACGCTCTCGGCATTGAAAAATCGACCGTCATGGGCTTGTCGCTCGGCGGGATGACCGGCTTCGGTCTTGCCATCGCCCATCCGGATCGGGTCGAACGGCTAATTGCCGCCGATTGCCGCTCTGACGCGCCCGAATTTTTCGCCAATAGCTGGGTAGCCCGGCTTGAGGTTCTGAAAGATAAGGGAATGGAGGGCATTGCCGAAGCAACGATCCCAATGTGGATGACCCAAGACACCAGGGACAACCGCCCTGACGTCATTGCCAGCGCCCGTGACTTGATCATGACCACAACCGATGCCGGTTATCACAGTGTCGCAACGCCGCTCATGGTGCTCGATTACAAGAAGGACCTCGACAAGATCGCGTGTCCGACGCTGCTTATCGTCGGATCGCTTGACGGCCCACACCCGGAGGAAATGCGCGAGATGGCGGACCTGATTCCCGGCGCTAAATTCGCCGAAGTCGAAGGCGCTGGCCATCTCAGCAATTTCGAGCAACCGGAGCGATTCAACGCCGCGATACTCCACTATCTTCAAGGCAAATAACGACAGTTTACCAACCAAATTCGCAGTGATCGCCGGAAGACACGCCGGCACCACCACGGGCAAAGAGGTCATGCTAGAAATGGCATGATCAACTACGAAATCCATATCGTACGGGGGGAGCAAGATGCTGAAGATCTGGGGACGTACGAATTCGATTAACGTCCAGAAGGTGCTGTGGTGCTGCGCCGAGCTTAACCTCGACTATGATCGCATCGAGGCCGGCCTTCAACACGGCGTCAACAAGACGCCCGAATATCTCGCGATGAATCCGAACGGTATTGTGCCGACGATCGACGACGACGGATATATCCTGTGGGAATCGAACACGATTGTTCGCTATCTATCATCCCGCCATGGGCTTGGGACGCTTTGCCCGAGTGATACGCAAGCGCGATTTCTCAGCGAGCGCTGGATGGACTGGCAGCAAACGGCAATCACCCCGTCGATCAGAACGGTATTTCAGGGAATGATCCGAACGCCGCCCGACAAGCGAGACAACAATGCGATCGCTGCCGCTCAAACCAATTGCGAGACATTGTTTCGGATTCTCAATAACCACATGGCCGCACGAGACTATGTCGAGACTGATCGCCTGACGATCGGCGACATCCCGATAGGCCCAACCGTGTATCGATGGCTCGGCCTCGGCAACAAGCGCGAAGACTATCCAAACCTCGCCCGGTACCACGATCGCCTGGCCGAACGGCCAGGCTTCCGCGATCACGTCATGCTTCCACTGACCTAATTTTCCGATCCGGACGAGCTGGCGATTCTTCTACTTTATCGCCTGCGGATTTATCGGCGAGCCAGTTGCGCCGGGAATAACCAGCGGCGGACCGCAAAAGAAGAATTCGTAGACTTTGTCCTTGGCGCAATCCTCGGCGAGTTCCTTGAGATGGAAGATCTCGCCCATGCACAGCCCCATGGCCGGAATCACCACCCAGTGCCAAGGCTGGTTCGCGTCACCAGTTTCGTTCGGTCGAACCTCGACACCCCAGGTGTCGGTACAAATCGCTGCGATTTCTTTTTCATACGACCAATAGCAATTCTCGAAGAGTACGCCGGGTGCGTCGCCGCCGGCATAGCCGCCCCAAGAACCCTCGCTGTTGCAGCGCTCCATCTGACCGGTTCGAACAATAACGAAGTCCCCACGGCGGATCTTTACACGTTGCGCCTTGGCACAGGCGTCGAGTTCGTCGTTGGAAATACCCTCACCATCCTGCATCCACGGGACGCCGCGAAAACGCGCGATATCGAGAAGAACACCACGACCGTTCATCTTGTTGCGTGAATTCTCAATTCCCAGGACGCTAAGTCCTCTCGAGTCGATAAGTTTTGCATCAAAGCCATTGTAGGCTTTGTCCTCATAAAAAATGTGACCAAGCGCATCCCAGTGGGTAGCGCCTTGAACGCAGAGATTGAGCGTATCATCCGCATAACGGATCTTGTTCCAGTCCTGACGCCCGGCAATCGCATCGGTGCCGGTGGCAAGCATTTGGTGGATCGGATTGAAGCGTCCGCCGAACAAGCCGGTCTGCGGTCCGTTTTGATCGAGCGGAATACCGAGCGAAAACGCCTTGCCCTTTTTGATCAGCTTGGCAGCGCTGGCGACACGGCTCGGTGTCGCGAAATTCAACGTACCAATTTGATCGTCCGCACCCCATCGACCCCAGTTCGAGAGCTTCTTGCTCGCGTCTTTGATGGCCTTTTTGCCAACTTTGATTTTCATGTTTCCTCCAGCATTATTATTCGCTCGGCAACCTAGAAGTTGACGCGGTCGGCACCTTTGAGCGACAGGATATCGCGGGCCTCGTCCGGCGTTGCCGCCTCAAGTCCCAACCCTTCGATGATTTTACGAACTTGAGTGACTTGTGCCGCGTTCGATTCGGCCAATTTGCCCGGTCCGAGCCATAGCGAATCCTCAAGGCCGACACGAACATTGCCACCATTGGCCAGCGCGATTGCCGCGACATTCATCTGGTTACGGCCAGCGCCGAGCACCGACCATTCGTAATTTTCACGCCCGAGAAGCCGGTCGGCCGTGCGCCGCATTTGCATCACATCTTCCGGATGACCGCCGATACCACCGAGAATACCGAATACCGACTGGACCAGCATCGGCGGCTTGATCAGTCCGCGGTCGAGAAAATGGGCCAGCGTGTAGAGATGCCCGATGTCATAACACTCTATCTCAAACCGGCTGCCATTCTCGGCGCAAGTTGCAAGAATGTATTCGATATCTGCGATCGTGTTTTTGAAGAAGCCCTTGCGGGAGCCCTCAAGATAAGGCTCCTCCCAATCATATTTGAATTCCTTGTAGCGGTTCAGCATCGGGAACAAGGCAAAATTCATCGTGCCCATATTGAGAGAGGCAACCTCCGGCGCGAATTCGGCTGCCGGCTTGACCCGCTCTTCAATAGCCATGACCGGCGACCCGCCCGTGGTGATGTTGATCACCGCTGCGCTACGCTGTTTGATAACTTTCAAGAATCGTCCGAATGCCTCTGGCGACTGATCTGGACGACCATCCTCGGGATTGCGCGCATGAAGGTGGACGATTGCCGCCCCGGCTTCCGCGGCTTCAACTGCCGAATCGGCAATTTCCTCGGGCGTGACTGGTATATACGGCGACATTGAAGGCGTATGAATGGAGCCGGTTACCGCGCATGAAATGATGACCTTGTTTGATTTGGCCAATTTATTTCCTCCCCATGAATAGGTACCCAAGTTCGATCGACCGGGCTATTGAGCAAAAAGTCATTAGGCTCTAGCGTCTGTCAAGGCGTTGCAGATCGATTTCGCAATATGAGAAACGGTCGCGAAGATTTCTCCCAAGGTTTTAGTCCGCCCTCGGTATTATAATCGTGAATCAATCAAACGACGCCAAGGAGGAACGGCAATTATGACGAATTCAAAGATCCAGCTGTTCACGTTCTGGCGTTCGCAGGCGACATATCGGGTGCGCATCGCACTGCAATTAAAGGGGATCGACTTCGAACCGCATGTGATCAATCTCCTGAAAGGCGACCAATATTCCGAAAAATATCAAAAGCTCAATCCCGGCGCGATGGTACCAACCCTGATCGATGGCGATAAGCCGCCATTGGTCCAGTCGCTAGCCATTCTCGAATATCTCGAGGAGACGCGTCCAAGCCCTTCGATATTACCCTCCGGCGCCGAAAATCGCGCTCATGCCCGCGCGCTCGGCCAGGTCGTAGCCATGGATGCCCATACGCTCGTCATACCGCGCATTCGTGGCTATCTCGAAAAGGAGCTCGGACTCGACGAGCCGACGCGAATCAAGTGGATCAGGCACTGGACGGAAACAGCCAGCACGGCACTGGAGGGAATCCTCGCCGGCGACCCGCGCACGGGAGATTTCTGCGTTGGCGACACGCCTACGATTGCCGATATTTGCCTGGTCCCGCATTTTGTCAGCACCATCATGCTTTTCAAAAATGACCTCAGCCAATGGCCAACAGCGCAACGCATCTTCGACAATTGCATGAAACTAGACGTATTCGCCGAGAACCATCCGCTTCGCCAGCCGGATGCGGCATAGGAACGAGGTCGGATTGTCGTGGTAATTGACGATATCGGGCTCTTACGGAAAGCCGACGGACTCGTTTCGAAGAACTAGCCCTCTTGGGATAATAATTCTTCGGATCGGTGCTGCTGTTCACCACCGGGTGGCCTTGAGTCGAAGGTCGGCATTTCCGATTTGGAACGTGCTATTGCCGTGCTCGACTGACGCCAACGATCGATAACTGCCTCGACGAAACGATCGTCGAGCGAATCGGTTTGTTCGAAGCGAACATGGCCTTCGGACTGGCTACGCGGCAGGAACTCTTTGGCCAAATCGGCGAAGCGAAGTTTGGTTGGCAGCGCTACACCCTCGCCAAAAGCAATCGCCTCGCGATTGCCCAGCGACGCAAGCATGCCGATGAGACTCTCGCCGGCGTCTGGGACCGCCGATCTGACAATGGCCTGATCGCGATCATTGGCCAAGCGCATAGCAAATACCGTGCTGCACTGCGACAGAATCGTCGCGTCGAGGTCGGCCGGGCGCTGTGTGATGACGCCAAGAAAGACATTGTATTTGCGACCCTCCTTGGCGATACGCGAGATCGCTCTCCGGGTCGGGGCGAAACCAAGATTTGGATCAGATGGTGCATAGCGATGCGACTCTTCGCAAGCGACAAGAACCGGCACGGTGCCATCGCTCCATAAGCCGACCTCGAACGCCATTCGACAAAGAACCGAGACGACCGAATCGACCACTTCGGACGGGAAGCCGGAGAGTTGCATGACGGTGATCGGCTGACCGTCGATCGGCAAGCGGAACAATTCACCAATAACTTTGCTCATCATGTCCTCGACGAAGATACCGTCGAACATGAACGCGTAGCGTGAATCCTGGCCGAGCGCTTCGAGCCGCATGATGATGCTGTGATACTTCATCCACGAAGACCGGTTCTCGAGCTTGCCCATACGCTCATTGATCAATTCGATCAGATCGGAGATTCGATAGGGAACTGGGGTATCGGGCGTATAGCCGGAGCCGGTGTTCTTTCGTAGGCTCACTCGCTCGCCGCTCGATGCCGTGGCGAAGCGCGCCTTGGCGATCGGGATCAGATCGGAAAGGATTTCCGTCTCCTCCTCGACGCCCGAGCGCCCCCTGAAAATCACGTCGACTATCTCTTCGAAGTTAAACAACCAGAACGGAAGCTTCAAATTGTTGGGACTGACGACACTGGCCATATCGCCAAAGCAGCGGCCGTATTCGTTGTGCGGGTCGACAAGAAGAACCCTGAGGCCTGAATCCTTATTGAGGATTTCACGCAGGACTAATGCCACTGTCGACGATTTGCCGACGCCGGTCGTGCCGAGAATCGCGAAGTGCTTGTGCAACAGCTCATCGAAATTGATATAGGCCGGCACCGAAGCGTCCATTTGCAGTCGGCCGACATTGATCGTCTGACCATCCGAGATGTGATGGATAAGGCTTATGTCGTCCGTGCCAAGCGCCAACATCCTGTCGCCAATCGCCGGATATTCCGAAACCCCACGCTGGAAAAATGCCCCGGGCGACCCGTGATGCATAATTTCACCGAGGAAATCGATTTCCGCCGAGCGGCCGCCTACCTGAATGTCCTCGACGTCGCCATCGTCGCTCGACACGCTCGAAACAACTCCGATCACCAATGATACCGGCGTACGCACAGCAATTAGTTTGCCGATCGTAACCCTTGATTCATCATAACCACCGGTACGATCACTCATTTTGGCAGGATTGTTGGCTGGGTCGCCCGAAAGAAGCCGAACAGAGGCACGTGCGCCTGAAACCGATATTACCGATCCTAGCCCCAACTTCGCTTGTTCTTCCATCAAACTGCGCTCCGACCAACCCTTCAACAGCGTTCATTCCGCGTCGAAAATGCGCATACAAAAGTAAAGACACAGTCATTATCAAACGATAATTTTCCATCTCTCGGGTCGGTCGCCCTTAGCCAGACCGATTTGCCGCCGCCGGCGTAATTCCGAGCAGGCGAAAGAAGACGGGCGTCATGATCAGAACAAACAGGACGCGGCAGAGCTGACAGGTCACCACAAAGGCGACATCGCCCCCGATTGCATAGGTGATCAATGTCATCTCAACGAAACCGGCAGGTGCAAGCGCAAGCAACATTGTTTCGAATGGAAAACCAAGCAACCACGTACCGAAAAGCGCAAAAAGCGCCGAAGCAGAAACCGTGACAATGGCCCAGACGACGGCGACAGAAGCAAAACCGCGCGCCTCATCCCACTTGATCCCCGCGAAGCGGGCACCAACAACCGCGCCAAGGACAACCTGCACGATGGCAACCAGCCACGGCGGCGGCGCAGCATCGGTAATGCCGCTGACGTGAACGGCCATGCTCAGGATCAGCGGGAAGATCATCGGCCCGCCCGAAAACCGAACGAACCGGCTTATGACGTAGCCAACGAATGCGCAGCCAGCCAAGACGATCCAATCAAGACCCGAGAGAGTTGTCGCCGCCGCCGCTGTTGGAACGGTCCGACCGATCGGCTCTCCGAGGAGAAGCTGTAGTGCGAATGGAATTGTGAAAACCACGAACACGACGCGGGTCGCATGGACGACGACAAGGCGCCGCATATCGGCGCCAAGCGAACCGCCGATAAGCGAAAGTTCGCCCAACCCTCCTGGGGCCGAGGCAAAGAACGCCGTCGTCGGATCGAAGCGTGCTTTCTTTTGGAGAAAAACAAACCCGACAAATAGGATCACCACCGCATAGACCATCACGATCAGGATCGCGCTCCACCAGTGAACGATCGCCGCCATGAGCTCCGCTGTAAATGCGCTGCCGGCAACCACGCCAATAACCGGGCGCACGACAACGCGTGCTTGCATCGGCAACAGCCAGCGCCCGCTAATCACCGCAGCCAAGCCGGCGGCCGTCAATGCACCGAGAGTCCATGGCAGGGGCGCATGAATCCAAAAGAAAAAAGCGCCGCCACAAGCCGCAATCGCAAGGGCGATGGCCGCGGTCGAAATTGCTTTGATCATCGAAAGAGATTGTCCTGAAGTAAAATGGATTCGGCTGCTGAATTCTTTAGCGAATTGCTTGTAAAAAACAATGCGGAAGGAAGGTTTGCCGTGTCACGGCTGAAGGAAGTATATGTAGATTCATAGACCATCAACGCGCTCGAATGGCAAGAAACCCCAATCATCGGCGCAACCAATGCGGCAACGCTCCGCAGGCCGGGCAATGCTGGCGCCAGCCGCCTTGAACCCCGCCAAAGCAATACCGCCCGACCGGCTATTCGAGAGACTTCAGATAAGCGATCAAATCATTGATCTGTGCCCCGTCCAGTGTGAATTCAGGCATGGACGGGTGACCGGTGACGATCCCTTCAGCCAGCGCCTCTTCCAATGCCTCCACCGGATAATTTTCGTGAAGCGTCCGAAAATGCGGCGCAATCGCCAGTGGGCTTTCGTCGTAGCGACCTATTGCGTGGCAATTGGCGCAGTTGGTCTTGGCGAACACAAAGCCGCGCTCAATGCTTGATGCCAGCACTTGTTCAAGTTGGACTGGCACCATCATCGTGACAGCGACAAGAATAAAGATCATATACGATTTCAATTCGCCCTCCCGCCGACGACCGCGTTCAAGCGTTAAGCCGTGAAAGTTCGACCCTGTTACACAGTTGAATGCGGCGAGCACTTGGCAGTTTGATCGTGGCCGCGTTTTCGAGGAGCGTAATTGTGCGAGAAACCGTTTCGATGGTCAGGCCGAGATAGTCGGCAATATCTTGACGCGACATCGGCAGATCCACCGTGTCGCTGTGCTCGGAGCGATCGGCCATCTCAAGCAGGAAGGCGGCAATCCTTTCCCGCGCGCTCTTGCGACCAAGCAGCATTATGTGCTCATGGGCGCGCTGAAGCTCCGTAGCCGCCATAATCCACAGATCGTTCGCAACCTCGCCGTCGCGTGTTGCCAGCGCGACCAAAGCACTGCGCTTGACGAATACCACGGACGCGTCGCTTACCGCTTCCGCCGTGAAACGGTGTTCTTCAGCCGCTTCGAGCCCGAAGACATCACCAGGCAACAGGAATGCGCTGACTTGCCGTCGGCCGTCGTTGAGAAGCTTGGATGTTCGCACCACGCCGCGGACGACTTTGTAGGCATAATCCGCAGCCTCTCCCTCGCCATAAATTTCGCCATTACGTGCGATATTTAGCGAGGCACCGATTAGCGTGAAAGCGTCAGTCAAAGCATGCCGTACCGGAGATTGAGCGGCACCGGGAAAGTCGAAAAATTGCCTGTCTGCCCCGATCGCTCTGTCTTGGTTCAGCATGATCTGCTTCCTCCTCTCACCGGCCGATGACTTGCTTGTCGACGACACATAGATGATATGGGCGAAGTCGGCCGTTCTTGAAAATCGGGTAGTGTCCCTAAGGGCTTTACCGGAGGTCGGTTGAGACCACTTTGAGTGATAGAAAGTGCAAGGCCGTAATCTCGAATCTGGATAGCAATGCTTGAAACGAGCGCCAGAGAAATCCTTCAGCAGTCCAGCCGCCGGCGTTGGATTCGCGCCCGTATTGGTTCGCCCAGGGCCTACGCGATCGCTCTTGCCGCGGTTGCCATCACACTTGCCTGTCGGCTCGCACTCGACCCGCTCCTCTATGGTCATCCCCTCATGGTCCTGTTTGTGCCCGCGCTTCTCATTTCCGCCACTTTGGGCGGCCTCGGACCTGGACTTTTCGCCGCCGCGCTCAGCGTCGCGTGCACCCTGTTTTTTGTTCGCTTGCCGATGAATGACCCTTCCGTCCTCCTGGATATCTCGGCATTCGCCGTCATCGGCCTGGGCATCACTTGGTTTGGCAAGACCTTGCAACGCAGCCGACGCAAGGCGGTCGACCAGAACCGTAGCCTGCTCGCCGGTCAGGCCCATCTTCGCTCAATTCTCGATACCGTCCCCGACGCCATGATTGTCATTGACGAACAGGGCATCATGAGCTCGTTCAGTATCGCCGCCGAAGGACTCTTTGGCTATTCCGCCGACGAGGTCATCGGCAAGAACGTCATGATCCTCATGCCAACACCCTACCGGGAGGCTCACGACGGCTATATCCTGCGCTATTTGCAGACCGGTGAACGGCGAATCATAGGCAGCGGCCGCATCGTGGTCGGCGAGCGCAAGGACGGCTCCACTTTTCCGATGGAGCTTTCCGTCGGCGAGATGCGATCAAGCGACCAGCGTTTTTTTACCGGTTTCGTGCGCGATATCAGCGAGCGGCAGGAGACCGAGGTGCGGCTGCAGGACCTCCAGTCCGAGTTGGTGCATGTGTCGCGCCTGACCGCTATGGGGGAGATGGCCTCGGCACTCGCTCATGAACTTAACCAGCCATTGTCGGCGATCGCCAACTATCTGAAAGGCTCGCAGCGGTTGCTTGAGTCAGCCTCGGATGAAAAATCCTCGACAATGCGCGACGCTCTGGACAAGGCGGCGGCGCAAGCGCGGCGCGCCGGACAGATTATCCGCCACCTGCGCGATTTCGTCAGCCGTGGGGAGACCGAGCGGCGTGTCGAAAGCATTTCGAAGCTAGTTGAGGAAGCAAGCGCCTTGGCATTGGTTGGCGCCAAGGAGCTTGCAATTGATGTCCGCCGACGATTTCAGCCAGAAGCCGATCTGGTCCTTGCCGACCGGGTCCAGATTCAGCAAGTTCTTATCAACCTGTTCCGCAATGCCATCGACGCAATGACGGATTCGTCGAGACGCGAAATGGTGATTACCACGCGGTTGGTTTCCAACGAGATGCTCGAGGTGAGTGTGGCCGATAGCGGACCGGGCATAGCACCGGAAATAGCAAGCCAGTTGTTCCAACCCTTCGTCACCACCAAGCGGCAAGGCATGGGTGTCGGCCTATCGATTTCGCGGACGATCATCGACGCTCATGGCGGGAAAATTTGGGTCGAACCCAACATCGGTGGCGGCACGATCTTTCGCTTCACACTCAGTGCCGTCGCCGAGGGGGAGATCGCAAATGCAGAATAAAGCAATTGTACACGTCATCGAAGATGACGACGCCGTTCGCGATTCGCTCGCCTTTCTCTTGATGTCGGCAGGCATCGAGGCACAGACGCATGAATCGGCGGCGGTCTTTCTGGGCCGTTTTTCACAGGCCAGCATCGGCTGCATCGTCACCGATATCCGAATGCCTGAGATCAGCGGTATTGACCTCCTCAAGCGCGTCAAGGAATTGGATCCGGCACTGCCGGTCATCGTGATCACCGGCCATGGCGACGTCCCCCTGGCGGTTGAGGCCATGAAACTTGGCGCCGCCGATTTTTTCGAAAAGCCATTCGACGATGACACTTTGATCGCCGCGATCCGCGTAGCGCTCGACCGCAATCGCAATCGCGACCAGGAGGAAGCAAAAATCGCCGAACTTCGAACGAGGATCGCCTCTCTATCCACGCGCGAGCGAGAGGTTCTCGAAGGGCTTGTGGCGGGCAATCCGAACAAGACGATCGCCTATGATTTGGGGATAAGCCACCGAACGGTCGAAGTGTACAGGGCCAATGTCATGACCAAGATGCGCGCGGCGACTTTGTCCGACCTTGTCCGCATGGCGCTTCTCACCGGCTCACTGCCCGAAAGCCCATAGCCAACTCGTCAGATAAATTTTTCACGTGATTGAGTTAAATCAATTGGCGTGAACGACGGTTGTGGTTTTCTATCTCGCTAAACCAGCGCAGGATCTCGGACCATGTCCTCGATTCCGTCCGCACCAATTGTCGATCAGATCGTTCTGGTCGTCGACAACGACCCAGCCGTTCGGGCCTCGCTCCAATTTGTCCTCGAGATTGACGGATTCGTTGTTTGTGCCTTCGAGACCGGTGAAGCGCTTCTCGCCTGCAACGTACTTCCCCAAAAAGCTTGCGTCATCGTTGATTTCTCGCTGCCAAGAATGAATGGATTTGAGCTCATCACGGCGCTGCATGATCGCGGCTGGGGTGCGGTACGGATAATTGAGACACCCGGCTGGGGTAAATTGAACCTCAACCGGAGTGTTGCATATGACGAATGATGATGGGCTGAGGCCCGAAGGGGCGCAGGAGCGCTCCGCCAAAGC
>Ga0315339_1001833_pt1 | contig 17353 bp, 11 predicted proteins | sample ASW17metaG_FD_204514 | JGI IMG/M metagenome (GOLD analysis project Ga0315339, IMG submission 204514) | Ammonia-oxidizing marine archaeal communities from Pacific Ocean, United States - ASW #17 | ecosystem: Environmental > Aquatic > Marine > Oceanic | place: USA: California | collected 2016-12-05
TAGGATTAGGAGCTAATGATATGCTCAGGGGAATTCAGCCAGACGAAACAAAAAAAAATTTAGAACAAATAATAAATATTGCTAACAATAAAAAAATTAAAATTATTTTAGCTGGGATGGTCGCACCAAACACTCATGGAAAAAAATATAAAAAAGAGTTTGATTATATTTATCCGAAATTATCAAAAAAATATAATTTACCCTTAATCCCATTTCTTCTTGAAGGAGTAGCACTTAATCCAAGCTTAAATCAAAAAGACGGAATTCATCCAAATAAAGAAGGGACCATCAAAGTAAGTGAAACTATTAAAAAAAGTATTATTAATATTTTAAATTAAATGAATAAATTTCTAATCTGTCGGTTTCTTGTCGGTATGAGCAATATTAAAATTAATTAAGTTTTTTTTACTTAAATGATAATTGTATTTACTAGCTGAGTTACGGTTTTGATTTTAATATTTATTAGTCTATTGATTACAAATCAATTGCTCTACCAGCTGAGCTACAGGGGCTTTAGTTAATTGGTAGAATAGATAAGACAATTCGTCAAATAAAACAATACATAAAAACACTGTATTTAATTAACAATTGTGGTAATTAAAATTAATATGGATAAGGAAAATTTAGATTTTTTTATAAATAAAAATATCCAAATCGATCTTAATAGTTTTGTTGTTAGTCTCTTTTGTGCTGCAATACTTAGTTTGTTAATACAATTATTTTATATAAAATTTTCTTCAACATTGTCAAATAGAATGCATTTTTCAAAAAATTTTGTAATTCTCGGTACTACAACATGTATAATTATCATGATTGTAAAAAATTCATTAGCATTATCTTTAGGTTTAGTAGGTGCTTTATCTATAGTAAGATTTCGTGCAGCAATAAAAGAACCTGAAGAGTTAGTTTATCTTTTTTTGATAATTTCAGTAGGGTTAGGATGTGGCTCAGGACAAATAAAAGTTATTGTTGTTGGAATTTTGTTTTCACTAATAATAATTTTTGCTTATTATTTATTTTTAAGTAAAAAAAAAATTGAATATTCTGAAATAATTAACTTAGCAATAATTATTGAACAAGACATAAAACACAATGAAATAACAGATATTGTAAATGAATTAAAAACTATAGCCAGTGAACTAACTTTTATATCAATGTCAAAAACCCAAACAAGTACAAATATTAACTTAGATATTAGAGCTAAAGAATTCAATGAAATATTAAAAATTACAGAATTAATTAAACAAAAATTTCAAAAATCAAAAACTATTGTTGCAAGAAATAGTAATTTGAATTTATGATCTTAAAAGGTTCTAGTAAGACAGTCAAAAAAAAATTTCAAAAAAAAAAAAATTTTTTAAGTTTATATTTCATCTTTACTTTGTCGATAGCAGTTTTATTTTTAATATTTTTTTTTACATCATATACTGTAAAAAAAAAAACACTTAATGTTTTAGATTATCTATCAAAAGCCGGGAGAATTGAGTATATTTATATTTTTGATATTGCCTATAGTGGTTTCAAAAGCAATTTTTACAAATTAGATGAAATTGATTTAGAGATTAAGTTTGATGATATTATAATTCTAGAAAAAGAAAGAGATCAAGCTATAAAAAAAAAATCTTTAGGTTTAAAAGATATGTTATCAAAAGTTAATGCTGTAGTTAAATATAAGGATAAAAAAATAAAATCTAAAATTAGATTAAAAGGTGGCAGACAAATGCATTTTGTAAAGAAAGAACACTCCTCTTACAATATCTATTTAAAAAAAAATAAATACATTTATGGTGTAAATAATTTTTCAATACATAAACCTGGAGCAAGAAATTATATTCATGAGTGGATTTTTAACGAAATGATGGGAGATTTAGGACTAATAAAATCAAAGTATGAATTTTTTGAACTGTCTATTAATGGTGACAGTAACGGTTTATATGTTTTTGAAGAGAAGATGGGTAAAGAAATTTTAGAGAGAAACGAAAGAAGAAATGGACCTATAATAAGTGCGTTGCCAGAATATAGAAGAGATGAATATATTGGGATTGATAAAACTTATAAAATTAACCTAATATATCAAGTCTATGATGATAAATATTGGAATAAAGCTGAGAACATTGATTTAGCTAAAACTGCGAGAAAAAAAATTACAGAATTTTATAACGGTAAAAGGAGTGTTGAAGATACTTTTGATTTAGATAAAGTAGCAGCATTTTTTGCAGTACTAGATGCAACATATACAACACATGCTTTATTTTTTAATTCTAAACTATACTATAATCCATTGAGTGGCTTATTCGAGCCAGTACCAAGAGATGGTCACAGACAACTACCAAACTATCATAAGTTTAATAGTAACTATTATGATAAGCTTATACTAGATTCAATTCATCATCCAGAATCCAGAGAAGAAGTTGGTGATAATCTTCAAATAAATAGTGCAAGACAATGGTGGATTAATAAATTTTTTGTAAAAAAAAATGGTGAAATAAATCATGAATTTTATAAATTATATTTAAAATATTTAACCAAAATTAGTTCTGAAAAATATTTAAAATCATTTTTTAATTTAAGAAAGAATAAAATTAAAGAAATTAATGCACATATATATTCTGATTATTTTTTTTATTCACATTCTAATGGGTATACTTGGGGGCTTTACTACTTTAAAAAAAATGACTTATTTCATCGTGCAAAAGTTATAAGAAAAAGATTGGAAACAGAGATTAAGTTAATAAGCGCTATAATTGATGACAATAAAAACTTAGTTATAGATATTGCTTATCAATATAATACAAATAATCCTATTCTAAGGCTTGATAATTTAAACATTAGTTCTATTAATTGTAATATTGCTGGTAAAGATGAAGAAAGGATAATTAATAATCCTATAAATATTAATTTAACTACAAAAATTAAATTAGATTTTTTAAATCCCAAAAATATAAATTGCACAAGTGTTAAGATTAATGATGAAAAGTTAAACAAAACTTATCTAGTAAAGATTGATAATTTAAATTCTTCTCATGTTTTTGAAGAATTTAAGCTAAATAAAAAAAATTCTTATTTAAAATTTTTTGAAAAAGAGAATAATGTTTTATATCTAAAAAATAATGTTGTTCAAATAAGTGAAAATTTAATAATACCAAAAGATATGACTGTAATAATAAACCCTGGGCAAAAGTTAATTTTGTTAAATAATTCATTTATAATTTCTAACTCACCATGGATAGCTGATGGTAGAGAAAAAGAAATTGTTATTAGTGGTTTAGAAAATAATAGCGGTGGTGGTATAATGATAAAAAATTCCACAGAAAGATCATATTTTAATAATATTAAATTTTCACATTTAAGTGGTTACAATCTAAATAGTGAATTTATTATTTCTGGAGCAGTTAATTTTTACAAAACTGATGTTTTGTTAGAAAAAGTATTATTTGAAAAAATAATATCTGAGGATGCTATTAATATAGTTAACTCAAAATTTAATATTAAAAATATTAAATTTAAAGAGTCAAAATCTGACTCCATTGATTTAGATTTTAGTGATGGTTTTATACACGAAGCAATGTTTATAAACATAGGTAACGATGCAATTGATTTTTCAGGTTCTAATGTTGATGCATCCAATATTTATTTTGAAAAAATTGGCGATAAAATGATTAGTGTTGGTGAAAATTCCAATGTAAACTTATCAAATATTAAGGCAAATAAATCGTTTGTTGGGATAGCAAGTAAAGATGGATCAATTGTTACTGCTTCAAACATTAAGATGGAGAATGTTACTTTACCATTTCTTTCATATAATAAAAAATTTGAATATAGACCAGCATCTATGTACGTAAGTGATATTGAAGTAAGTAAATTTCAGGAAAAGTGGATTACAGATAAAGAATCTAAAATTTTTTTTAAAAATTCTTCAGTGGGCAAAATATCAAAAAATTTAGTTTCAATTGTTTATGATAAGAATTTTGAATTATTAGAGAAAATTAATTAGATTTTTTATATGAAAAAAAAAATTAATTTATTAAAAAGATTTGAAAGAAAATGGATATTTAATAGCATTGACAGTAACCAACTATTTATTTTGTTACATAGGTCAAGTTTATCATTTATGAATCAATTTTCTGATAGGTATGTTAATTCTATATATTTTGATGATCAGCACTATAGTTCTTTAAGACAAAATATAGATGGGATAAGCGAAAAAAAAAAATATAGATTGAGATGGTACGGTGATTTTACGAATATTATTAATCCTACTTTTGAAATTAAAAAAAAAAAAGGTTTTGATGTAAGCAAAGAATATTTTGATCTATCTGAAATTTCTAATCTTAATTTATTTAATTATGATGATTTAAAAAAAATTGAAGTTTTTATAAATGATAATTTTAATTTTAAAAATAAATTATTTCCTATTTTAACCACCCATTATTTGAGAAGCTATTTTGTATCTTCTAATAATATAATTAGATCAACTGTTGACAGAAATTTAAAAAGTTTATTGTTATATCAGGGTAGAATTTCTAATATTATTAAAGAATATAAAGATATTATTTTAGAGTTCAAATATGATTTAGATTTAGATGATTATGTTAGAAATAATTTAGATAATATATCTGTACGGCTCTCAAAAAATTCAAAATTTGTTAATTCTGCTACAGTTATTCCTAATAGCTTATCCTAAAAATACTAATTTTTTTATTTAACATTTTTTTTTAAATAACTTATATAATGAAATACTATTGCTGCACTATTAGAAATATTTAAGCTTTCGATTTTATTATTAATATTAATTTTTACTAAAAAATCTGAATTTTTAATTGTATGAGGTCTCATTCCAAAACCTTCTGAACCAAACATTAGAACATTATTTCCATTCCATTGAATTTCTGAAAAATTTTTTTTAGCAGATGTATCAAAGCCATAAATCCAAAAATTATTATTTTTTAAAAATTTTAAAGCTGTGTTAATATTTGAAACCTTAAAAATATTTAAATATTCCATTGCACCACTAGCTGCTTTATAAAGAAGTTTACTTTTATCTGGGAATGATCTTTCTTTGACAATTAATCCATCTATTTTAAATGATGCAGCACTTCTAATTATTGATCCAATATTTCTTGGATCTGTAACTTCATCTAAACAAACAAATGTTAAATCTCTTTTATTTTCTTTAATAAAATCTTTTAGTATTGAATTATCTAACTGTTCAATTTCAGCAACATATCCTTGATGCATTATTTGATCACTTGCTGTGTATTTATCTAATTCTTTTTTGCTTTTAAAATGAATTTTAATGTCTTTTAAAAGGTTTGTTTTTTGATACTCTCTATTAATAGTTTTTTTACTTTCTTCAGTTAAAAATAGTCTTAAAACCTTTCTCCTAGGGTTTTTTAATGCCTCTACAACTGTGTGCTTTCCAACTATAATAAAAGATGATTTATTCATAAATATATGTGTGATTTATACGTATTTTTGGTTTTTTTCACACTAAATCTCGTGTTGCAATTGTGTAGGAAAAATATATAAAACGCCTGTTGTTTGAAGCTTTATTGAACAGGGGACACTTCCCCAAAAAAGGAGGGGTTCCAGAGCGGTCAAATGGGGCGGGCTGTAAACCCGTTGACTTCGGTCTTCGAAAGTTCGAATCTTTCCCCCTCCACCATTCAATAGTTTTAACAACTTTGGAGTGTTACTCTTGGGGTTGTGCGGGTGTAGTTCAATGGTAGAACGCTAGCCTTCCAAGCTGGATGTAAGGGTTCGATTCCCTTTACCCGCTCCAAGAAAAGAAATTATTAATAAAAACAAAAACTGAGGTAAAAAAGAAATGTCAAAAGAAAAGTTTGTAAGAAATAAACCGCACTGTAACATCGGTACAATCGGTCACGTCGATCATGGTAAAACAACTTTAACTGCAGCAATCACAAAAGTGTTGGCTGAAAGTGGTGGTGCAAAATTTATTGCTTATGATCAAATTGATAAAGCTCCTGAAGAGAAGGAGAGAGGAATTACAATTTCAACTGCGCACGTTGAATATGAAACAACTGCTAGACATTATGCTCATGTAGATTGTCCTGGTCACGCTGATTATGTAAAGAATATGATAACCGGTGCTGCACAAATGGATGGAGCAATACTTGTTGTTAATGCTGCAGATGGACCTATGCCTCAAACTAGAGAGCACATTCTTTTAGCAAGACAAGTTGGTGTTCCAGCCCTTGTAGTTTATTTAAATAAAGTTGATCAAGTTCAAGATAAAGAATTGATTGATCTTGTTGAAGAAGAAATTAAAGAATTATTAACTTCTTATAAATTTCCAGGAGATAAAACTCCAATCATAAAAGGTTCTGCTTTAGCAGCTGTTGAAGGAAAAGATGATGAAATTGGTAAAAATTCTATTATGGAGTTAATGAAAGCAGTAGATACATTTATTCCACAACCAGATAGACCTAAAGACAAACCTTTCTTGATGCCAGTTGAAGATGTGTTCTCAATTTCTGGAAGAGGAACCGTTGTTACAGGTAGAGTAGAATCAGGTGTTGTTAAAACTGGTGAAGAAATTGAAATTGTTGGAATTAGAGATACTAAAAAATCAGTTTGTACTGGTGTTGAAATGTTTAGAAAGCTTTTAGATTCAGGAGAAGCTGGAGATAACATAGGTGTTTTATTAAGAGGTGTTGAAAGAACCGACGTTGAAAGAGGACAGGTTCTTTGTAAACCTGCTTCAATTACTCCACATACTAAATTTGAAGCTCAAGCTTATGTTCTTAAAAAAGAAGAAGGAGGTAGACACACTCCATTTTTTTCTAAGTACAGACCTCAATTTTATTTTAGAACAACTGACGTTACAGGTGAAGTTGAATTACCATCTGGCACAGAAATGGTTATGCCTGGTGATGATGCTAAATTTATCGTTAAATTAATTACACCAATTGCAATGAGTGAAAAATTAAATTTTGCTATACGTGAAGGTGGTAGAACAGTTGGGGCAGGTGTAGTAACAAAAATTATAGAGTAAACACTATAGGAGTGTAGCTCAATTGGTAGAGCGCCGGTCTCCAAAACCGGAGGCTGAGGGTTCGAGTCCCTCCGCTCCTGCCAATTAATTTATATTATTATGAAAAATCCATTGAAATTTATTCAAGATGTTAAACAAGAAGCTTTCAAAGTTTCCTGGCCAACTGGAAAAGAAACTTTGCAAGGCACTTTAATGGTAAGCGCTATGGCAATAGTTGCATCCTTATTTTTTCTTTTTTTAGATCAGATTTTTAAGTTTCTATTAGAAATAATACTTAAAGTGAGCATGTAATGAAAAATTGGTATATTGTTCAGTCTCACTCTAGTTTTGAAAATAAAGTTGCCAGTCTTATAAAAGAAGAAGCTGAAAAATTAAAAGTTTCTGAAAAAATAGAAGAAATTGTTGTTCCAACTCATGATATTACAGAGGTTAAAAGAGGAAAAAGAATACAAAGAAAAAAGAAATACTTTCCTGGATATGTTTTAATTAAATCAGAAATGGATAATGATTTATACCATATGATAAAAAATATTAAGAGAGTTAGTGGATTTTTAGGTTCAAAAGGTATTCCAGCACCTGTTTCTGATAAGGAAATTGAAAAAATTTTAGGTCAAATTAAGGATGGTGTTGCCCAACCAAAATCTGGTATAGAGTACAGCATTGGTGAAAAAGTCCAAGTTGTAGATGGACCTTTTGCTTCATTTAACGGTCTTGTTGAAGAAATAGATGAAGAAAAATCTAGATTAAAAGTTTCTGTTTCTATATTTGGAAGACCAACACCAGTAGATTTAGAGTATAACCAAGTTGAGAAAGCAAGTTAATGGCAAAAAAAAAAGAAATTAGTGGATACGTAAAACTTCAGATTAAAGGTGGCCAGGCTAATCCTGCACCTCCTGTTGGACCAGCGTTAGGACAAAGAGGAATAAACATAATGGAATTTTGTAAAGCATTTAATGAAAAGACAAAAAATTTTATGGGAAAACCAGTTCCTGTTGTTATTACTGTTTATAAAGATAAAAAATTTGATTTTATTATTAAATCTCCGCCAGCTTCACATTTTATTAAGGAAGCTGCTAAGCTTAAAAGTGGGTCAAAAGAACCAGGAAGAAATATAGTTGCGTCTATTACCAAAAAACAAGCTTTAGATATCGCAAAAAATAAAATGACAGATTTGAATGCTCATGATTTGGACCAAGCTGTTAAAATAATTGCAGGATCTGCAAGATCTATGGGTATAGAGGTTAAAGAATAATGTCATCAAAAAGATTTAAAAAATTACCGACTAAGACTGATGAATTGAAACCTGAGCCAATTGAAAAATTATTAACTCAAGTTAAAAGTAATTGTACTTCAAAATTTGATGAATCGATTGATTTAAGTTTTCAAATAAACAACAAGCAAAAAAAAAATGAAATTAATATAAGGTCAGTTATAAATTTACCAGGTGGTTCAGGTAAAAAAATTAAAATTGCTGTTGTTTGTGAAGATTCAAAATTAGAAGAAGCTAAAGATGCTGGAGCAGATATTGTAGGAGGTGAGGATTTTATCGAAAAAATTAAAGGGGGTGAATTAAATTTTGAAAAACTTATATGTACTCCATCAATGATGATTAAATTATCTAAATTAGGTAAAGTATTAGGCCCTAAAGGTTTAATGCCAAACCCTAAATTAGGATCAGTTTCAGAAAATATTAAAAAAGCTGTTACTGACGCCAAGTCTGGTCAAGTTGAAATTAGAAATGACAAAGACGGCAATATTGGACTAAGTATAGGAAAAAAATCTTTTGATAACGATAAACTGATAAAAAACTACGAAGCAATTATTGATGTACTTGAAAAAGAAAAGTCAAATAACACTTTAAAAGGTGATTTAATAAAGAATATATTTATAACATCCACAATGGGAGTTTCTTACAAGGTAAAACTAAGTAAAAATATATAATTATGATGAATAAAGAACAAAAAAAAAATTATATAAGCACGATGAAAACACAATTTGAAAATAGTGACGCTGTTTTAGTTACTCATTATCAAGGATTAACCATGTCTCAACTAGATGAGTTAAGATCTAAAATGAGAGAACATGGAATAAAATTTCAAATAACAAAAAATAGAATTACTAAACTAGCACTAGAAAAAACTAAGTGTAAAGATTTAACAAACTTATTTACTGGACCGACAGCCGTAGCATTCTCGAGTGATGCAATTATTTCTGCTAGAATTTTATCTAAATTTTCAAAAGAGAATAAAAACCTTAAACTTCTAGGTGGAATTATGGGAAATGAGGTCCTTAATCAAGCTGAAGTTCAAAATGTAGCAAATTTACCAACACTTGATGAAGCAAGAGCCAAAATTGTTAGAATTTTAGCTACGCCTGCCTCAAAATTTGTAAGTATTTTACTTGCACGTTCTGAAAAAATGAGTAATTTGACACCAGAAATTTCTGAAAAAACAACCTAAAGAGTAAAAAAAAATATGCCTGACCTAAATAAAATTATTGAAGATTTATCAAGTTTAACTGTTGTTGAAGCAGCTGAACTTTCAAAACAACTTGAAGAAAAATGGGGTGTTACAGCTATGTCTGCAGCAGCACCAGCAGCAGCAGCAGAAGCAGCTGAAGAGGAAAAAGATGAGTTTACTATTATGCTAGTTTCTACGGGTGACAAAAAAATTAATGTAATCAAAGAAGTAAGAGCAGCAACATCTTTAGGACTTAAAGAAGCAAAAGATTTAGTTGAAGCTGCACCTAAAGAAGTTAAATCAGGTGTAAATAAAAAAGAAGCTGAAGAAATTAAAGCTAAGCTAGAAGCAGCTGGCGCAAAAGTAGAACTTAAGTAAATAAATAGAAAGAATTTAATTACTGATTATTTCAATAATCAGTAAGCAATATAGATGCAATTATCTTTTACTGAAAAAAAAAATATAAGAAAAAATTTTGGTAAGCTTAAAGAGAGTTTATCAATACCTAATTTAATAGAAGTTCAAAAAAATTCATATAAAGAATTAACTGAGTATAAACATGATGCCAATCAACAACTGATAAAAGGTTTTGATAGAGTTTTTAAAAGTATTTTTCCAATAGAAGATTTGAATGATAAAGCTACCTTAGAGTATGTTTCATATAGATTAGAAAAACCAAAATTTGATACAGAAGAATGTATTCAAAGAGGTTTAAATTATTCATCAGCTATAAAATGTACTTTGAGATTAGTTGTTTATGAAATTAATCAAGAAAATAACACTAAAGATATTTTGTCAGCAAAAGAACAGGAAGTTTACATGGGTGAAGTTCCGATGATGACGGAAAGTGGAACTTTCATAACTAATGGAGTTCAGAGAGTTGTTGTAAATCAAATGCATAGAAGTCCTGGTGTCTTCTTTGATCATGATAAAGGAAAATCTCATGCTAGTGGTAAATTATTATTTAATTGTAGAGTAATTCCTAATAGGGGATCTTGGTTAGATTTTGAGTATGATGTAAAAGATTTGCTCTATTTTAGAATAGATCGGAAGAAAAAAATTTTAGTATCAAGTTTGTTATTAGCCATAGGTTTATCTAAGTCTGAAGCTGTAAATGAATTTTATGAAAAAGAAACTTTTATTTTTGACTCTAAACAAAATAAATGGAGAACAAAATTTAATCCTGAAAATTATAAAGCCAAAAATTTTTCTGAAGAAGTAATTGATGCTAAAACTGGTAAAGTTATTACTAAATTAGGTGAAAAAATTAATTTTTTAAATGCCAAAAAATTATTTAATGATGGACTAAAAGAAATATTTGTAACAAATGATTCTTTATATGGAAAATTTCTTCATAAAGATATTATAGTTAGTGAAGAGGATAAATTTAAAATTGGAACTGAGTTAAACGAAACAATATTACAGACTATTATAGAAGCTAAAATTCCTTCGATTGAAATTTCCACTACCAACTCAATTAATAAAGGACCATACTTATTAAACACTATCATTAACGATAAAAATGAAAATAAAACTGAAGCGATTACTGAAATTTATAAAGTTTTAAGACCAGGAGAACCTCCGACTGAAGAAATAGCTGCACAAATTTTTAATAATTTATTTTTTAGTTCAGATAGATATGATCTATCTGATGTTGGCAGAGTTAAAATGAACTCAAGGCTTAATTTAAATTGTTCTGATAAAATTACAATTTTGAGGAATGACGATATTTTAGCAATAATTAAAAAAATGTTTGATTTAAGAGACGGAAAAGATGAAGTTGATGATATCGATCACTTAGGTAACAGAAGAGTTAGATCTGTTGGTGAATTAGTAGAGAATCAAGCAAGAATAGGTGTTTATAGAATGGAAAGAGCCATTAAAGAAAAAATGACTACTCTTGATATAGAGTCATCAATGCCACAGGATTTAATTAATGCAAAACCTTTAACTGTTTCTTTAAAAGATTTTTTTGCAACTTCTCAATTATCTCAATTTATGGATCAGACTAATCCTCTTTCAGAAATTACACATAAACGAAGAGTTTCGGCACTTGGACCTGGTGGATTAACAAGAGAAAGAGCTGGATTTGAAGTAAGAGATGTACACCCAACTCATTATGGTAGAATTTGTCCAATTGAAACACCAGAAGGTCCTAATATTGGTTTAATAAATAGTTTATCAACATACGCAAAAATAAATAAATATGGCTTCATAGAAAGTCCTTATAAGAAAGTTAAAGATGGAGTTGTTGAAGATAAAATTGAATATCTTTCAGCAATGGAAGAAACTAAATTTGTTATTGCTCAAGCAAATTCAAAATTAGATAAAAATGGTAAAATTATAGAAAATTTAGTTTCCTGTAGGCATAATTTAAACTTTATGTTGTCTAAAGCAGAAAACATAGACTATATTGACGTATCACCAAAACAACTAGTTTCAGTTGCAGCATCATTGATTCCTTTTTTAGAAAACGATGATGCCAATAGGGCATTAATGGGTTCAAATATGATGAGGCAAGCAGTTCCTTTATTAAAGCCAGAATCTCCTTTAGTAGGAACTGGAATTGAAAGTGATGTTGCATTAGATTCGGGAGTAACAATTGTTGCAAGAAGAGCTGGTATCGTAGATAAAATTGATGGAAAAAGAATTGTTATTAAGGCAACTGAAGAAACTGATTTTACTAAATCTGGTGTTGATATTTATAATTTACAAAAATTTAAAAGATCCAACCAAAATACTTGCATAAATCAAAAACCATTAGTTAGAGTTGGTGATAAAGTTAAATCAGGGGATATTATTGCAGATGGTCCAGCAACAAAGCTTGGAGAATTAGCGCTTGGAAAAAATGTTACAGTTGCATTCATGCCATGGCAAGGTTACAATTTTGAAGATTCAATCCTAATTTCAGAAAGATGTGTAACAGATGATGTGTTTACATCTATTCATATTGTTGAGTATGAGGTAATGGCAAGAGATACAAAACTTGGAGAGGAAGATATAACAAGAGATATACCTAATGTTAATGAAGAATCTTTAAAAAATTTGGATGAATCTGGAATTGTATACATTGGTGCAGAAGTTAAACCAGGAGATATATTGGTCGGAAAGGTTACACCTAAAAGTGATTCAGCCTCTGGTCCAGAAGAAAAGTTATTAAGATCTATTTTTGGAGAAAAAGCAATTGATGTTACTGACACTTCATTAAAAATGTCAAGAGGAAGTCCAGGAGTCGTTGTTGATGTAAGAGTTTTTAATAGACATGGTATTGAAAAAGATGAAAGATCTATAACTATTGAAAGAGCTGAGATTGAAGTTGTTCAGCAAGATAAAATAGTTGAAGAGGAAATTTTAGAGAGAAGCATTAAACAGCGTGCTAATCAAATTCTTAATGGATCTAAAATCAATAAAAAAATTAAAGATTTGAAAGAAGGTGATGAATTAAATTTTGATAAAATTGAAGGTTTTAACATTACAGATTTATTTAAAATTTCGGTTAATGATAAAATAAAGGAAGACAGTTTAGCTCAATTAAAAGATCAATATAATAAAGCTAAGCAAGATATTTTAGAAAGGTTTGAAGATAAAGTTCTTAAAATTAGACAAGGTGATGATTTGTTACCTAGTGTCATGAAAATGGTTAAGGTTTTTGTTGCAATAAAAAGAAGATTAAGACCAGGTGATAAAATGTCAGGAAGACATGGAAATAAAGGTGTAGTTAGTAAAATTGTTCCAGTTGAAGATATGCCATATAGAGAAAATGGTGAACCTGTAGATATAGTTCTTAATCCACTAGGAGTGCCGAGTCGTATGAATGTAGGGCAAATATTAGAAACTCATCTTGGTTGGGCATGTAAAGAATTTGGTGATCAAATTAAAAAACTGATTAATGAAAATAAAAAAAAGGTTGAAAAAACAGAAAAAATTTCTAGTTTTTTAAAATCTATATATGGAAAAGAAATTTTTGAAAATAATTTAGACAAACTTAATAAAACAGAGTTTCTTGATCTATGTGAAAATTTACAAAATGGAATACCTATTGCTACACCTGTATTTGATGGAGCAAAAGAACAAGATGTAACTAAATTATTAGAACTAGCAAAATTACCAACCTCTGGACAAACTTTTTTATGGGATGGTAGAACAGGGGAAAAGTTTGATAGAGAGGTTACAGTTGGAACGATATATATGCTAAAATTACACCATCTTGTTGAAGATAAAATTCACGCAAGATCAACAGGACCATATAGTTTAGTTACTCAACAACCTTTAGGTGGAAAAGCACAATTAGGTGGCCAAAGATTTGGTGAAATGGAAGTTTGGGCATTAGAAGCATATGGAGCTGCATACACATTACAAGAGATACTTACTGTTAAATCTGATGATGTAGCCGGTAGAGTTAAAGTTTATGAAACTATTGTAAAAGGTGAAGAGAATTTTGAGTCAGGAATTCCTGAATCATTCAATGTTTTAGTAAAAGAAATAAAAGCATTAGCTCTAAATGTTGAGTTAAATTAATTATGAAAAAAGAATTAACAGATTTATTTAAAAACTCAGAGATATCCGAATCTAATAATTTTGGTAGCATAAAAATAACATTAGCTAGCCCTGAAAAAATTAAATCTTGGACTTTTGGTGAAATTAAAAAACCAGAAACAATTAATTACAGAACTTTTAGACCAGAAAAAGATGGTTTGTTTTGTGCAAGAATTTTTGGTCCAATAAAAGATTATGAATGTTTATGTGGAAAATATAAACGAATGAAGTTTAGAGGAATTATCTGTGAAAAATGTGGAGTTGAAGTTACAAAATCTAATGTGAGAAGAGAAAGAATGGGGCATATTAATTTAGCAACACCAGTTGCTCACATATGGTTTTTAAAATCACTACCAAGTAGAATATCTTTAGCTGTTGACATGAAATTAAAAGAAGTTGAAAGAGTTTTATACTTTGAAAGTTTTATAATTATAGAACCTGGTCTTACAACATTAAAAAAGGGTCAGCTAGTTAATGAAGAAGAGTTAGCTCAGTTTCAGAATGAGTTTGGTGAAGAATCTTTTTCAGCTGGAATAGGTGCAGAAGCAATTCTTGAAATTTTAAAATCTATTGATTTGCCTTCAGAAAGAGAATTGTTAGCTAAAACAATTAAAGAAACAAAATCGAAAGTTGCTGAGGAAAGATCAATTAAAAGATTAAAATTAATAGATTCATTTATTGAAACTGGAAACAAACCAGAGTGGATGATACTTACAGTTATACCTGTAATTCCACCAGAACTTAGACCATTAGTGCCGTTAGATGGAGGTAGATTTGCAACTTCCGATCTTAATGATTTGTATAGAAGAGTTATAAATAGAAATAACAGGCTAAAAAGATTGATGGATCTTAAGGCTCCAGACATAATTATTAGGAATGAAAAAAGAATGCTTCAAGAATCTGTGGATGCATTATTTGATAATGGTCGTAGAGGTAGAGTTATTACAGGTACTGGTAAAAGGCCATTAAAATCTCTAGCTGAAATGTTAAAAGGTAAACAAGGAAGATTTAGACAAAACTTATTAGGTAAAAGAGTTGATTATTCAGGTAGATCAGTAATTGTTGTTGGACCAGATTTAAAACTTCACCAATGTGGGCTTCCAAAAAAAATGGCTTTAGAATTGTTTAAGCCATTTTTATATGCAAGATTAAATAAACTAGGTTTAGCGTCAACTATAAAACAAGCAAAAAAATTAGTAGAAAGAGAGGGTGATGCTGTATGGGATGCATTAGAACTTATTGTAAGAGAACATCCTGTGATTTTAAATAGAGCACCAACTTTACATAGATTAGGTGTCCAAGCTTTTGAACCTAAATTAATAGAAGGTGATGCTATCGAATTACATCCATTAACTTGTGCAGCTTTTAATGCTGACTTTGATGGAGACCAAATGGCTGTACATATTCCATTAAGTTTAGAAGCTCAATTAGAAGCTCGAGTACTTATGATGTCTACTAATAACATTTTAAGTCCATCAAATGGAAAACCAATTATTGTTCCTAGTCAGGATATGATTTTAGGAATATATTATTTATCACAGCCACCATTTCAAACTAAAATTATTGATGGATATTTTACTGATGTTGATGCTATTGAGCACGCACTTGAATCTGGTTCAATTAAAGTTCACTCAACTATTATATCAAGATTTTATACAATTGATGATAAAGGAAATAAAAAAGTTGAAAAATATACAAGTACAGCAGGAAGATTTTTACTTGCTAATCTTTTGCCTAAAAACATAGATATTAAATTTTCATTAATAGATAGGTTGCTTCCAAAAAAAGTAGTTTCAGAAATCATAGATATGGTTTTTAGATTTTGTGGACAAAAAAAGACAGTTATTTTTTGTGATAAATTAAAAGATTTAGGTTTTAAGCATGCATTTAAAGCCGGAATATCTTTTGGTAAAGATGACTTAGTAATACCACCAAGCAAAGAAACACTTATTAGTGACACAAAAAAATTAATTGCTGATTATGAAAGTCAATATTCAGAAGGATTAATTACTAGAGGTGAAAAATATAATAAAGTTGTTGATGCCTGGTCAAAATGTACTGACAAAGTTGCAGGTGAAATGATGAAGGGAATTTCTGCTACAGAAACAACAAAAGATGGAATGAAGATAAATTCTGTGTTTATGATGGCAGACAGTGGAGCAAGAGGTTCGGCTGCTCAAATGAAACAATTAGCTGGTATGAGAGGGTTAATAGCAAAACCTTCTGGTGAAATTATAGAAACACCAATTACCTCAAACTTTAAAGAAGGTCTTACTGCATTAGAATATTTTAACTCAACACACGGAGCAAGAAAAGGTTTAGCTGATACTGCGCTAAAAACAGCTAACTCCGGTTATCTTACAAGAAGATTATGTGATGTCGCTCAAGATTTAACTATAACAAAACTATCTTGTGAAAAACCAGGATTTTTAGTTCTTTCTGAAATAATAGAAGGAGGAAATGTTATGGTTAGTCTATCTGAAAGAGCTTTAGGAAGAGTTACTGCTGCAGATGTCAAAAATCCAATTTCAGGAGAGATTGTAATCAAAAAATCCCAAATGATAGATGAAGCCTTATGTGAAAAAATTGATGCTGCAGGAATTAAATCTATAAAAATTTATTCTGTAATTACATGTAGCTCAAAAGAAGGTGTATGTGCAACTTGTTATGGTCGAGATTTATCAAGGGGAAAAATGGTACATGTAGGAGAAGCTATTGGAATGATATCAGCACAATCTATTGGTGAACCAGGTACTCAGTTGACGATGAGAACTTTTCATACTGGTGGTTCAGCTTCTATAAAACAAGAATCACAAATTGTAAGTAATAAGGAAGGAACTTTAAAAATAATTAATACAAATTTACTTGAGGATTCTAAAAAAAATTTAGTTGTAATGGGAAGAAACACACAATTATCCATTGAAGATGATAATGGTGTTCAAATAGCCGTATATAAAGTTCCTTATGGTTCAAAATTGTTTTATCAAAATGGTGATAAAATTAAAAAAAATTCAAAAATTTGTGAGTGGGATCCCTACACAACACCGGTGATAGCTGAGAAAAGTGGTATTGCAGGATATGTTGATTTAATTGACGGTGTTTCATTACAAGAAACTACAGATGATGCGACAGGTATTTCATCTAAATCTGTTATTGATTGGAGATCACAATCTAAAAATACTGATTTAAAACCAAGAATTACATTAAGAGATGAAAAAGGAAATGTTATTAAAAAAGCTGATGATAATGAAGCTAGATATTATTTAGTTCCAGATTCTATTTTATCAGTAAAAGACGGTCAAAAAATTTTTGCAGGTGACGTAATAGCAAGACTACCAAA
>Ga0315339_1001834_pt1 | contig 17329 bp, 17 predicted proteins | sample ASW17metaG_FD_204514 | JGI IMG/M metagenome (GOLD analysis project Ga0315339, IMG submission 204514) | Ammonia-oxidizing marine archaeal communities from Pacific Ocean, United States - ASW #17 | ecosystem: Environmental > Aquatic > Marine > Oceanic | place: USA: California | collected 2016-12-05
CTCGGTGTACCCTTTAATATCGCCAGCTATGCCCTGCTGACGATGATGATCGCCCAGGTCTGTGATTTGCGTCCGGGCGAATTCGTCTGGACCGGCGGCGATGTGCATGTCTACCAGAATCACGTCGACGCGCTGCGCGAACAGCTAACCCGCGAACCGCGAACCCTACCGATAATGACCATCAAAAACCGCGATCAGTCGATCTTCCGCTTCCGCTACGACGACTTTAAGCTGTTCAACTACGATCCGCATCCCTCGATCGCGATGGAGATCGCGGTCTGAACGCCCCCATCACCGTCGCCGTTCAGGGGGAATTGGGCTCCAATAGCGCCCTCGCCGCCGCTTCCTATTTCGAGGAAGAGTGGATTTCCATCCTACCCTGCCACACCTTCGACGAACTCTTTGAAGCCGTCGACAAGGGCGAGGCGCAATACGGCATGGCGCCGATGGAAAACTCTCTCGCCGGCAGCATCCACGCCGTTTGGGAACTGCTCGCCGCCTACACGCCATCTATTGCCGGGGAGATTTTTTACCACGTTCGCCATTCCCTGATCGGGCACCTCGGAGCCAAGCTGAAGGATATCCGCTACGTCTATTCCCACCCTCAGGCTTTGGCCCAGTGCAGCGCCTTCCTGCTCGGCCTCGAGGGCCTCGACCCCGACAATATCCTCGCAGAATACGATACTGCCGGGGCCGTTGAACTGGTCAAAAAATCAAATAAGAAAGATCGCGCGGCTATCGCCTCAAGCACGGCCGCCGACCTACATGAAATGCAGGTGCTCGCCACCGATATCCAAAGCCACGAACGCAATTACACCCGCTTCGCGGTGCTCGGCCCCCGGTCGAGCCAGAGCCGACAAAACAAAACCTCACTCGTTTGCACCCTCGATCGTACCGGGGCAAGTCTGAGTGAGGTCGTCGACGCCTTCACCAATCGAAAGATCGCCCTAACCAAGGTCGAATTCCGTAAATTGGTTAACGAACCTTGGGCCTATCGCTTCTATCTGGAATGCCAGGGTGATGCAGAGGACGTAGAGGTGGCAGCTGCACTAGCTGATGTAGGAAACGCCGTGCGCGACTTGAGTATCATAGCCTCCTACCCCGCCGCGCCGCTACTGCCCTAAACGCAAAGGTCGCCAGCACCGTCGCATTTTTGACCAACTTCTAGTCGTCGGTTAAACTCCGCATCTGCGGACTCTCGTCGTCTATCGCCCAGGCCCCCACTTGCCCGTCACCGTCCAAATCCGTCCGCACCACCAGCCAAAAACCCTCTGTAGTCACCCGCGCCTCCCACCTGTAATCATCCATCCACCGCCAATCCAAGCCCTCTGCCGGATCCGTCGGGTCAAAGTAACGCTTGTGTTCAGCGAAATGGGCCGTCTCGAGCAGATAAAGCTGTTCCAGGCCCGCTTCTAATTCGATCAGGCGCCGTTCTTCAGGCGTCAGACGCGAGAAATACGCCGTACCCAAGATCAATAGCACCATCATCAATAGCATCAGTTCGATCTGTTTATGCCAACGAAACCACATAGCCCATCCTCCCTCAACGACATCGAATCTGCACCTCTTCAACCTGCTGCCCGGACGCCAAATCCATCGACTCGCCATAACTGCCATAGGGTTCCGAAAGCACAAAGGGATCAAGCGACCCACTGTCGAGGACTCCATCGCCGTCGCGATCGACAAAAGCCCAAAGTATATAGCGCCCAGCCAATAGGCCATCCAACGTAAAATACCCTGCACTGTCGGCCAACGCCCCGTAAGTACGCCCACCTTCGCCCACGGCCTCAACGCGAACCGGCCCCGTCAATTCCGCCTGTACTTGCCCACGAATAACCGCCGTCGCCGGCCCGACGGTAATCGAGAGCGTCAAGGAACTGTCCGCCAGACCATGGCCCGCCAGATCGACCAATAAGCCGACTTGCCCGATGAGTCTATACGCGCCCGGTGCCAGTGGTTGCTCGGCGACAAAGCGCGCGCGATTCGGCGCTGACCACTGCCAGACCCCCGCGGGCGCCTGCGTCGAATCGCTAATTTGCCAGAAATCGCGCAACGCCACCGGTCGCATCGCCTCGGAAAAAAGTAAGTCCAACGTATCCCCCGATGCCTTTTGCGCGTCTATCGGCGCAATAACCGAAGGCGGCTTGGTATCTGGCCGCGCATTGCCGCGAATCGGCTCGTGCCAAGGAATCGGCACGCCTTCTACCACCAACCGCTGCACCGCATAAGTCCGCCCCGGCTCCTGCCTCTGCGTCTCGATATAAATCTTCTCCGCCGCCTCCGGCGCCGCGTAGACCGCCTCGACCGCAAGCCCTTCGATTTGCACCTCCATCACCGCCGGATCCACGGCCTCGGAAAAGAGGAAAAGCAGGCGCTTCTCGTGCACCGCCTGGACCCGTTTAAGCTCGGGAGTCTCCGCCACCAAACGCGCCAGCGCCAGATCCCCCACCAACACCACAGCTTCTCCCACTTCCACATCCGCCGCCGGCAGTGCCAGCCATTCCTCCTCATCGGGTAGTGCGTTGCGATTGCCATCGATAAAGGCCATTACCCGATATCGCCCCTGCGCCAAACGAGTGAACTCGTAGGCCCCGTCGGCATCGCTTTGAATCTTATAAGACGGCTCATCAAAACCGATCTGCCCAGCGAAAAGGCCGAGATCATAGGCCCAGACATGCGCCCTGGCCGCTGGCTGGTGTGCGTTATAGACCCGCCCGTGCACCAGTCCCTGATCGAGCTTAGCCCCCGTGGCAAAAGCCAATGTGAAAGATTGCTCGAGCGAATTGCCACGCAGATCGCGCGCGCCGGTCCCCACTGTCAGCACATAAGTCCGATCCATCGCCAAGGGAATCTCGACCCGGAGTTTTGTGCCATTCCACTTCAGCCGTTGTGGTCCAGTCGGCGAAACGAAGAGCGCTTCCTCAGTCCGCTCGCGGTCCATCATTTCGCTAAAAACAATCTCCACCACATCGTCCCGTTCCACCTGTAACACATCAGACAGGGGATAATGCGATACAATATGTGGTGCCGTCTTATCGAGGGGCCCGCCGACAGGCGTTCCGACTTTGGCACAACCCGACAAAACGCAGAGCACCAGCATTACAAAAAGACCCAGATACGAACGCATATACAAAGAGAGAAATACAGGCAAGATACTAGCCGGAGCCGTGAGGATGGGCCTTGGCGTAAATCGCCTGTAGGCGCTCTATACTGACATCGGTGTAGACCTGCGTCGTCGTCAATGTCGAGTGACCTAACAACTCTTTGACAGCCACCAAATCGGCGCCGGCATCGAGCAAGTGAGTAGCGAAAGAATGGCGTAACAGATGCGGGCTTAGCGAATCGCCTTCTGAGACCGCGCTCAGATAGCGCTTGACGACGCGTTGCACCGTGCGCCGACTCAATCTTTTTCCGCGCCCGTTGAGAAAGAGCGCACCGGCATCGACCTGCGCCATATCAACTTCGAGCAAGACCTCGGCGCGGCGTTGCAAATAAACCTTGAGCGCCTCTTGCGCCTTGGCACCGACGGGGGCGATCCGCTCCCTAGGCGCCTTTCCCAACACCTTGATCACGCCCTCGTCCAGATCCAGAGACGAGAGGTTGAGCGCCACCAACTCGCCAAGGCGGATGCCGCCACCGTAAAACACTTCGAGGATCGCCCGGTCCCGCACGCCGCTAAAACGCTCAGAAGACGGAGCCTCGACTGCTTCAGCAACTTGATCTACGGGTAGGTGGCGTGGCAACGAGCGCTCGACAAGGGGAGATGCCACCGCGCCAGCGGGATTTGCGGCAAGCCCTTTTTCGCGGCAGAGATAGCGAAAAAGAGAACGCAGCGCCGCCAGTTTACGGGCGACACTGCTGGCTTTGAGTCCCTTCTCCTCCAAGTCGATGACGAAGGCTACGACTTGCTCGCGCTGAACAGCCCTCAGCGGCAAATGCAGATCTTCTACCCGCGGGTAGAGAAACCGGGCAAATTGCTGGAGATCACAACGATAGGAATTCAGCGTGTGCTCGGCGTAGTTTCGCTCTTTGTGCAGATAACCAAGGAAGAGGGCTATGCCCTCTTCGAGACTCGACCCGCCGTGCAGGGTTTTTTTTGGTAATGAGGCCATAAGACAAGGCGTTCCGCGATACGCTTTGGCCGGGAAGGCGTGAGGAAGCGCTTAGGCCGCCTGGGCGTTTTTTTTCTTGTCGTCCTTGTCGTTCTTCTCGTCGTTTTCGCTATTTTCCGGTTCATTCTCGTGCTGAGTGTTGCAAATCCGGCAATAGAGATTCGCCGAACCCGAGCGGCTGCTCTTCTCGTAAAGCAAAGCGGCATTACAATGATCGCACTTGCGGTCTACGGGGCGATCCCAACTGGCGAACTTGCAACTCGGATAGTTGTTACAGCCAAAGAAGACTTTGCCCTTGCGGGACTGCTTCTCGACTAACGCGCCGCCGCAGTCGTCCTCCGGACATTTTATCCCTAAGAAATAGGGTTTGACATTTTTGCAGTCTGGATAGCCGCAGCAGGCGAGAAAACGACCGTAGCGACCGGTTTTTACCACCATCGGCGACTGGCATTGGTCGCAGACCTCATCCGTCTCGACCGTGCCCTGCTCTTCGAGAGGCTTGGTATTTTTGCACTCGGGATACCCTGGGCAAGCGAGAAAACGACCGTTGCGCCCCCACTTGATGACCATCATGCGCTCGCATTCCTCGCACTGTATGTCCGACTCCTCTTGCAACGCGAGTTTGAGCTCTTTGCGACGCTCGTTGGCACCGGCCAGATTATCTTTCCACGAATTATAGAACTGCTCTACCGTCGCCACCCATTTGTCATCTCCCTCCTCGACCCGATCGAGCTGATCCTCCATATTGGCCGTAAAATCCACATTGAAGAGGTCTGGAAAGGTATCCACCAATAACTTGTTGACGGTCTGACCGCGCTCGGTGGCTTCGAAGTAGCGATTATCGACTTTCTCGACATATTCGCGGTCGATTATAGTGGTAATGATCTGCGCATAGGTCGAAGGACGGCCAATGCCCTGAGCCTCTAATTCCTTGACCAACGACGCCTCAGTAAAACGCGGCGGCGGCTTGGTGAAGTGTTGCTCGGGATCGGCCTCTTTCAGCTCGAGCGCCTCGCCCTGGAATAGATCGCCGGGTACGCCCCCCGGTTTTTCCTCGTCGTCCTCGTCCTTACTCTCGCTATAGAGCTGAGTAAAACCCGGGAACTTAACGATATTGTCCGTAGCGCGCATCAGATAAGGGCCCGCTTCAATATTAACCGTGGTGATACTAAGCACCTGCGGCTTCATCTGCGAAGCCACAAAGCGCTTCCATATCAGCTCATAGACCCTCGCCTGGTCCTGCGACAGCAACTCTTTGAGCTTGCCGGGATGCAGCCCCACTGATGTAGGGCGAATGGCCTCATGCGCGTCTTGAGCAGTTTTTTTAGTCTTGTACTGATTGGGCTCGTCGGGCAGGTAGTCGGCCCCGTAGAGCTCACCAACCTGCTGGCGCACCTCGGTAATCGCCTCCTCCGCGACTCGCACCGAGTCAGTACGCATATAGGTGATCAACCCCCGCGTTTCCCCTTCGAGCTCGATGCCCTCATAGAGCTGCTGGGCTACGGCCATAGTGCGCTTGACCGAAAAGCGCAACCTACGGGCGCACTCCTGCTGTAGAGTGCTCGTAGTAAAAGGCGGGGCCGGACGACGCAGTTGATCGCGCTTTTTAACCTCTTTGACCGCAATGGTTTGCGTCCTGAGATCAGCGACGATGGCATCGGTCTGCTCTTGATTGGTGATCTCTAGCTTTTCGCCGTCTTTGAACAGCAAACGAGCGCAAAATGGATCGGCCCCAGACCGCCCCAAAAGCGTCTCGATCGACCAATATTCCTGCGGCTCGAAAGCCTCGGTCTCTCGATCTCTTTCGCAGATTAAACGCACCGCCACCGATTGCACTCTGCCAGCGGAGAGCCCCGAGTGAATGACTTTCCACAACAGCGGGCTAATCTCGTAGCCGACTAAGCGATCAAGCACTCGCCGAGCCTGTTGCGCATTGACCTTCTGCAAATTGAGTTCACCCGATTGTTCAAGCGATTCGCGTACGGCCTTCGGCGTGATCTGGTTGAAGTGCATCCGTTTAATGTTGGAGTCTTTACGGGCGATCGCATGCGCTACGTGCCAAGCAATGGCCTCGCCTTCGCGATCGGGGTCAGTGGCCAGGTAAATGGTGTCGGCACCCAGGGCGGCTTTGCGCAGTTCGCCGAGAATCTTGCCCTTTCCGCGAATCGTGACATAGCGGGGCTTAAAGCCATTTTCAATGTCGATACCCAACTCTTTGGGCGGCAGATCTCGCACGTGGCCCATGCAGGATTTTACCACGTAATCTTTGCCCAATATTTTATTTATCGTTTTGGCTTTGGTCGGCGATTCGACGACCACCAGTGACTTGCCCATGTCGTCCTCGGTATATAGGACACCTATTATAATAGGTTCAAGTTGATGTATTTCAAGAATATATGGACGACCCTCGACTATTGCAAGGCACTCTCTTGACAAATCAATCCCATCATCCTTTTGTAGTATCTTTGATGCTACACTTCATCTTTTTGAGGAAAGTTTCTTGGTTCATCGCAAAAAAACAAGCGAAATAGAGCAAATTACCGCCAGCAGCCAGGTCGTTTTTGCTGTGCAGCAGAAGCTCGAAGCCCTTGTCGCGCCCGGCATCAGCACGCTTGAACTGGACGAGATCGCCGAATCCGAAATACGCGCTATGGGGGCAGTACCCGCCTTTAAGGGGTATCACGGATTCCCCTTTTCCATTTGCGCTTCGGTAAACGCCTCGATCGTACACGGGTTCCCCAACCAGACGCCGCTGCAAGAGGGCGATATCGCCTGCATTGACATCGGTGCCCTACTCGACGGCTACTATGGCGACGGCGCTTTTACCATTGGTGTCGGTACAATCAGCGCGGAAGCTCAGCATCTTATCGACGGCACTCTGGCCTGCCTTGAACTCGGCATTGCCCAAGCCGTGCCCGATGGACGTCTTTCCGATATCTCCCACGCCATCCAAAGCCACGCCGACGAGCAAGGCCTGGCCATTATCCGCGAATACGGCGGACATGGCATCGGGCGCTCCTTGCACGAGTTGCCCCACATCAACAACTATGGACCACCTGGCAAAGGTCTAAAGATCAAACCCGGGCATGTGTTCTGCATCGAGCCCATTCTCTGCCTTGGCAATCCCGAAGTCGAGCATCTGGACGACGGCTGGACTACCTTGACCCGCGACCGCTCTCTCGCCGCCCACTCCGAGCACACCATCGCCATCACCGAAGATGGTCCCCGGATCCTGACCTTACATATCCCCGCGCTGGCATGAAGGTCACCTTTCTAGGCACAGGCACATCAATAGGTGTCCCGCGCGTCGGCTGCCATTGCCCAGTCTGCACTTCCGACGATCCCAAAAATAAACGGCTGCGCTGTGCCCTCCACCTCGAACACCAAGACCATTCCCTGCTGGTCGACACGGGCCCAGACCTCAGAACCCAGGCCCTGCGCTATAAAATCGACCGAGTCGACGGTGTGCTCTTCACCCATGGCCATGCCGACCACCTGCACGGTCTCGACGATGTGCGCTGTTACTGTTTCGATCGCGAAGGTCCTCTGCCCTGTTACGCCGACCTACACACGATCGAACGCATCGAACGCGTCTTCGACTATGCCTTCAAAAAAAATGCCCCCAGCACGACCCCACAAATCAGCTTACACCTCATCGAAGGCCCATTCACCTTCTGCGGCCTCGACATCGAACCGCTTATCGTCTACCACGGCCGAGCCCCGGTATTGGCCTTCCGCATCGGCGACTTCGCCTATGTAACCGACACCAACCGCATCCCCGTCGAGACGATAGAACGGCTGCAGGGTTTAGATGTCCTAGTCCTTGACGCGCTGCGCTACAAAGAACACCCCACCCACTTCAATGTCGAGCAAGCCCTGGAAATTGTCGCCACACTCAAACCCGCACAAACCTACCTCACCCATATGGCCCACGACTTGGATCATCACAAAACCAACGCCGAATTGCCTGATGGTGTTGAGTTGGCATATGACGGGCTCGTCCTAGAGTTAAGGTAGTTCTGCACAGTTGCCGGTCCGTTTCCAGGTGCGTCTCCGGGTATTTTTAGGTACAGGTCTTCGCCCTCCCCCTGCACTTCCCACCAGGCCTTTTACCCCACCACCGCAATGTCGGACGTACCCCACTCTAACGGCGGTACAAAAAAACGAGGATGCCATCAGTCTCCCGATGACACCCTCGCCTCTGCCTGATTTTTCGTTAAACCGTCAGCTCAGCACTTAGACCATCCGCAGTGCTTGCACATCAAGCAGCTATTCTCATGCGCTACCGTCGAACCACACTCTGGGCATGTAGTCATCGTTTTCGATCCGCTGCTCTGGACAAAACTGGGCGGCGGCGCTTCCTGCAAAGAGACCGCAGCAGGCCCCTCTTCGGCCACCTGTGAACCTTGGCCCGCGTTCCGCTGTACGTAGCGTTCAATCGCCTTGCCGATCGCATCGGGCGTCGAAAGAATCAACTCGCCGTTCTCCCACACTGGATTCGGACCGGAAATACCCTTCAGCTCCCGGATAAGTTCCTGGGGATCGACTCCTGAACGCAGCGCAATCGAAATTAACCGGCTGATCGCCTCTGATTGCGCGGCGGCATTTCCTCCGGCCTTGCCAATAGTACTAAAAACCTCGCAGATCCCATGCTCATCCTCATTGATCGTGACGTAAATCTTGCCTTCGCCGGTATTGATGCGCTCGGTGATCCCCGTAGTGACGGCCGGGCGTTGGCGCGGATGGAACCCTGCGGCGGCGATCTGGTCGGGCGTCGCCGGGGCGCTTATGGCCTCTTCTGCCTTCTCGGCCTGGGCATCGGTCTGCAAAATACCCTCGCGACTGCCTTCGCGGTAGACTGTCACCCCTTTGAGCCCCTCTTTATACGCTGTGATATAGATATCAGCCACCGTCTCAACATCGATATCCTCGGCTAGGTTGATCGTCGAGGATATACTGCTGTCGGTGTACTTCTGGATCACGCCCTGCATCTTGACGCGGAAGTAGGGGTCGATATCGTGCGAAGTTACGACATAATCGGGTAGATCCTCATCGTCGCCGAAGAGGCGTTGCACCAATGGATGGTACACTATATACTCGCGGAAGCTCTCGCCGTCGGCCTGTTTGACGCGGCGAGTGTAACTGGTGCAGAAGATCGGTTCGATACCCGACGTGGTCTGCGCGACGATCGACCCCGTGCCCACCGGCGGCATCGTAATCAAGGTGCAATTCCGCAGACCGTGATCTTTGACCTTTTTCTGCAACGACTTTGGCAGGCTTTGGATAAACTTGCTCTGTTTGACACCAGCCCAATCGAAAAGCGGGAAAGCACCTTTTTCCTTGGCCAGTTCGACGGACGTTTCGTAGGAGTTATGGCAGATCGTGGCCATGATCTTGTCAATCGACTCCAGTGCCTCGTCCGAGTCGTATCTTTTCTTCATCAGGACAAAGGCGTCGGCCATGCCGGTAATCCCCAAACCTACTCGACGATCCGAGGCAACGGCCTCTTCGATCTTGGGCATGGCGTGGTTGTCCATATTGTATTCGATCACATTGTCCAAAAAGCGGGTCGCGATCTTTGTCGCCTCGGTCAAACCCTCATAGTCGAATGCGCCGTCGTCACTGACAAAGCTCATCAGGTTGAGATTGCCCAAGTTGCAGGCCGTATAAGAGGCCAAGGGCTGCTCGCCACAGGGGTTGGTACTGGTTAGTGGATTGACGTATTCGACATTATGGTACTCGCGCATCGTATCCCAGAAGATAATCCCGGGCTCGGCACTGGCATGAGCGTTGGTAATGATTTTATTCCATAATTCGCGCGCCCGCACAGTGCGAAAAACCTCGCCGCCCCAACGCAAATCGAAGTCAGAGTCAGACATCACTGCCTGCATAAACTCATGGGTGACCAACACGCTGATATTGGCGTACTGCACCTTGGTGCGGTACGCGTCGTTCTTAATCGTGATAAAATCTTCGATATCGGGATGGTCAACCCGCAAAGTCAGCATCAGTGCACCGCGGCGACCGGCCTGCGACACCGCATTGGTGCTCTCGGAAAGCAAGTTCATAAAGGCGGTGCAACCCGGCGAGGCATCGACGGTGGCATTGACCGTGGCGCCTTTGGGGCGAAGTATAGATAAGTCGGTTCCGACACCACCGCCTGTGCGATAAACCATCGCCGATTCTCTTAAACAACGGTAAATGCCTTCGAGGCTGTCTTCTTCGATCGGGACAACATAACAGTTCGACAAGGTCGGCTTGCGCTTAGCCTCGTCGCGGCCGGCACCGTGCATGACCCGGCCGCCGGGGACAAATTTGAAGTCCATTAACAGTGAGAAAAAACGATCGTACCAGTATTGCGGGTCTTTTTCGACCGAAGCCATGGCCCGGGCGATGCGATCCCAAATATGCAACGGACCCGCTTCGCCTGGAGCCAAATACTTGCTGCGCAAAACATCGATGGCCAGATCATTGTCGCCATAATAAGTCTCAGCATCGGCCGCGCGGACCAAAAGGTCATCGTGACCGTTGCGCTTGAGTCCATGGCCTTCGAGCTGGGCAAGTAAATCTTCGAAGCGGTGCGTAACCGCCGGGTCTTTTTTAACGTGTTCAGATGCCATCACTGCCCTCCCTTTGAGCAAGCATAGCAAGGCCAGTCCGAGATGTGGGAGAACATCGCAGGGACTTGAGCTAACTAGGTGTTATATCGAGTTTAATTGAAACGGGGAGTGAACAAAAGTACACCTCCAAAACACAGTATCTCAGGGAGCTGCACTTGTCCGACACAAGATGTTGTGTTTCCAAAGATAGGAACAACAAATGGCTTGTCAAGCGATTTTTTGAAATTCGATTACAACCGGCTAAAAAGAGCTATCTGCAACTTTAATTACTAGTCAATTGCTCCAATTCGCGCATGATATCGCTCTTGTCTTTAAACTGTCGATAGACCGAGGCAAAGCGCACATAGGCCACATCGTTAAGCCCGCGCAAATGCTCCATAACGAGTTCGCCGATCTGCTTGGCGGGGATTTCCTTCTCGTTGAGATTCCCCAATTCGGTCTCTACCGTATCGAGCAATTGCTCGATCTGTTCAGCCGAAATAGTCGTTTTATAACAAGCCAGTTGAATTTTGTCGAGTAGTTTGACACGGTCAAAAGGCTCGCGGCGACCGTCGGACTTAATAATCGAAAGCGGTACATTCTCGATATATTCATAGGTGGTGAACCGCTTGCTGCAATTGAGACACTCGCGACGGCGGCGAATCGCCATACCCTCGCGACACGACCGCGAATCCACGACGCGATCTTCTTCGTGATTACAATACGGACAACGCATAAAACAATCCTTCCACGTGTGGTTATTTTCGGACTTATAGCATCAATGTGGGGAAAAATGTTAGGTTGGGGAACCTACGTAATGCACTTTTAGAATAATAAAAACAGTAAGATATGGCAACCGCTTTCTAGTTGAGCTTAAAGGTAAACGGCAAGCTAACCCACACCTTTACCGGCTTATCGTTCTGCATCGCCGGTTCGAATTCCCATTTTTGTGCAGCTGCTTTAGCCGCTTCGTGAAAAACATCAGACCCGGTGATTTTACCGATCTGCTCAACCTTGCCGTCCTTGCCGATCAGCGCGGTGACAAAGACCTTACCGGTAATATTGGCCTTGCGGGCAATATCCGGATATTCGGGTACCACCCGCTTCGTAGGAGTAGGCTGTTTTTCGACACGCCACAACTCGACAATCTCCTCCTCCTCCACCAACTCAACCTCTTCAAGCAAATTCTCCAAGGGCGGCGGCGGCGCTAAATCGTCGAGATCGAGATCCAAGTCGGTATCCTCAATCGTCACATCATCGGGCAAATCTGGATCATCCGTGGCAATCGGCACCACTGGCCGAGCCGGCGGCGGTGGCCGCCGTTCCTGCTTGGTCTCAGGAATCTCCTCGAGTTGGATAATGACCGGATCTTCAGACTTGACATAAGCATCGGCTTCAAAGCTGGGGAAAATACCGAAGAGCGCAGCCTGCAACACAACGGAAATCCCCGTGCAGGTCCACAAGGTCTTCCGATAGGTCAACCGCAGATTGGCTTCGGGCTGTTTGCCGCGGATCATTGGTCCAACTCCAGCTTGGTCGAAAAATTTACCCGCAAAGCCTCGACTTTCCGCAACTCTTCCATCACATCGGAAATAACCCCGAACTCCGAGTCTTTGTCGCCGCGCAGCGAAATGATCAGCCGGGGATTGACCGTCATGTGCCGATGCACCACTTTGCCGACCTCCGCCAAAGCGATATTGCGGTCTTCGATACTGACGACCCCCTCACTGCTGACCCAAACCTGCAATACATTGCGGCGACTTTCGAGCTTTTCAATTTTTTCGGCTTTGGGCAACTCTACCGGCACGCCGCGATAGCGGACAAAAACGGTCGAGACCATGAAGAACACGAGCAGCAGAAAGGAGATATCGGCCATCGAGGCCGTGGGTATCGCGCTGCCCACTTTGGCTTTGCGGATGAATTTCACGGTTTATTCTTCCGGGTTGGCGATGGAGATCTTGGTGGAACCGGCCAGTTTCAATTCATCGAGCACATCGACGAAAGAGCGGTAGGTAGCCCCGCGCTCAGCCTTGAGCGAGATGATCAATTTGTCATTTTCCCGCAAACGGCCCTCAATCCGGGTCTTGAACTCGGCGAAGGGCACGGGGGTCAACTGGTCATTCTCAAAAAAAGCGACTTGGTCGCGCGCGTTAATCCAGACATTGAGGATATTCTTGCTCTTGACTTCCTTGGTCTCGCCCACTGGCGGCAGATGTAACGAGAGCCCTTTATCTTGGTTCATGGTCGTCGTGACCAAGAAGAATACAATTAGCAAAAAGGCGATATCCGCCATCGAGGCAGTGGGTATCTCGGGCGAAACCCGGCTCGCGCGCTTCTTGATCACACCTAGACTCCCCGATGCTCGCGCTCGGCCAGCAGATCGATAAAAGCCGCAGTTTGCTCGGTCATGTCAGCGATGATCTTGTCGATGCGATTGGCGAAGAAATTATAACAAAACTGGATCAAAATACCGACAATCAGACCAGCGGCCGTGGTGATCAGAGCCTCGGAAATACCGCCCGCGACCATCGAAGGTTCGACATCGCCGGCTTCCTTAATCGCTTGGAAGGCGTTGATCATACCGCTCACCGTACCCAAAAAGCCGATCATCGGCGCCAAGTTGGCCACCGTTGAGAGCCAGACCATGCCCCGTTCGAGGAAAGCCATCTCCACTGCACCAGAATTGTCAATCGCCTTTTCCACATGCTCAAGGCCACGATCGAGGCGCAAGAGCCCCGCGTGAATAACCGAAGCTACCGGCCCAGGGGTTGCAGAGCAGAGTTCGGCGGCCTTGTCCGGCCCACCGCTCTTAATAGCCTCCTCTAAATTCTTAAAAAAACCCTCAGCATCAATCGCCGCCCGCGACAAGTTGTGCAGGCGCTCAATGGCCACGCCGATGCCCAGAATGAGCAGAATGAGCAAGGGGTACATAGCCCATCCGCCGTCATTGAAAAGCTCGACCATTTTCTTTCCTCGCAATTTAGTTAGGACCCGATATAGAATCGGGACAATTCTTCAGTGCTAGTTTTGATCCTCTTGAGATTCTCCACCGCCGAAAAACTCGCGCTTTAGTTTCTCTTCTTCGGTCTCCGGAGGCCGAAGTTGCCAGATGCGCTGTTGCGCAACCTTTTCCCAAGCCGGGTTGTTTTTGGCTTTTTCGAAGGCGGCGATAGCCCCTACCTCATCGCCTTCGCCCACGAGCATCTCGCCCTTCAGCAAGAGCAGGTTCCCATTTACAGGATCCTCCTCCAGGCCTTGTTTTAGCGTAGCCCTCGCCGCAGTCGCCTCGTCGCGGCTGAGGTGCCACTGCACCAACACTGCAACACTTTCCAAATCCTTGGGATTGGCCTCGACCATGCCAAGAAGCCCCTTAAAGCGCATGGATTCGTCGTTCCGTTCAGTCGCAATCGTGGCGATGCGACTATAATAAGAGTATGCGCTCTGCGAATCTATCTTTGCCAATTCCAGCAATGAAGTATAGGCACCTTGCACATCATCGGTCTGTAACTGCAATTCGACGATGCTCTCTAATTCACCGATTTGTCCCCCACCCCCTCTACCGCGATCCACTAAACGACGACGCCATGCCAGCGCCTGCCTAGTTTGCCCCAATTCCTGGTGCAAACTGGCGAGCATTGTAAGAAGTTCGGCGAGTCCGGTATCTGCAGCAGCTGCCACCAATTGCTCGTAGTGAGTGATCGCGCGAGCACTTTGGCCTTCACGGCGGTAGAGATCGGCCAGCTTGCGCCGATGATTGGCGGCAGCCGGTTTTTTGAGCAATACGCGCTCTAGGCTCCAAGCGGCCGAATCAACCGCGCCAACGGCCTGATAAACCGCGTAGAGGCGCAGATTCGAATTGAGATGCAGCGAATCAATCGCAACCGCCCGAGCTAAAGCCGTCCGCGCCCCGGCAAAATTTCTTTTGCGATAGTACATATCGCCGAGAAAAAAGGCCGCTTTCAGATCTTGCGGGCTGTACTGCAAAAGAGCGGTATAATAACCGATAGCCTCGTCGTAGTCTTTTTTCTCCCGGGACGTCTTCGCCAGAAATTTATATTTGCGGACCGAGTCAGCCACAGAAGCTTCCTCCGCCCTAGCGTCGGCGAGCAGCATAAACATGCAAACCGCTAGCCCCAGCACGCGCACCGTTTTACATTTCACCGAAGCAATCCATATACCGGTCAGCCACCTGCGTCATAAGATGTCTACTATGAATTAGCGTAAAGAATTCGCGTAAGAATATGTAAATATCTACCTATTGGGGTGTCGATGCAACTTACAACAGCCCTTTAGATCGTTGAAGGCAAAGCATATCAACACCTCAGTTGTTACCGCCAGGAGACAATTTAGTTACATTAAAGGGACCTAAAAATATTCCTACCAAGAACACAATAGAGCGAAGACTCCAAGGGCATTTGAATCGCCAAATTCGTTATATTAGTTTATAGCTAAGGACAATCGCCATTTATTCTGCGGTTTAATCTCCAAGCCCATCGCTTGAAGGGTGAATATCCAGCAACAAACAATAAACGCGATGCTCGATTTCCTTCTTTATTTCTTGTCTAAATAATAACACTTAAGCCGAAGAAAGTGTTCCTTTCGGTGTCTATCTAATAAGACGATTATGGCAAATTCAAATCAACTGACCCTTTACGACGACCGGGAAGCCGAGCGCATCAAGCAAGCGCTCAAGGGCGATATCCAGGCTTTCCGCGATTTAGTCGTGCAATATCACCCCTTGGCCTATAGCATGGCCTACAAAATCTTAGACGACCCGCAAGACGCCGAAGAGGTGGTCCAGGACGCCTTCGTCAAAATCTACATCGCTTTAGATAGCTTCCGCGGTGACGCCTCTTTCAAGACCTGGATCGCGCGCATCGTCTTGCGGCTCAGCTTAAATCGGCGTCGCGACCGGTCGCGGTCGGCATGGCACCGGCTGGGTTTGCACTTGCACAAAGACCCCGACGGCCACCGTCCAGCATCCGGGGCGCAAACGCCCGAAGCCGAATGCATCTCCCACGAGACCCTACAGTTCGTGCGCCAGTTGGTCGACGAACTGCCCGAACCCCTGCGCCAAGTCTTAGTGCTCAACAGCTTTGAGGACCTGTCATACGAGGAAATCGCGCAAATTCTCGCCATCCCGCCTGGCACGGTTAGTTCGCGATTATACAGTGCCCGCAAAAAACTACTCGCGCGCCTGCGCCGCTCAAGACCAGATCTGAACTACGGAGAATAAGAATGTCCCTATTGCCCTGGAAGAGACGCGACCTGCAACAACAGCTTTCCGCCTACCTAGACGGCGAATTAGACCCGCAAAAAGTCCCGAGCATGGGCGAAGACCTTGTCTTCGATCGCGAATTGCGGGACACACTCGCCGACTATGCGCACACCGACGCGCTGGTCTCGCAAGCCCTTGCGCCGGAGACGCTGCCCGATGCGCGGGCCTTCGCCGAGGCCTTGGTTGATACTTTGCCCACCGCGCAAACAAATCCAGGGCATTTCCACCGCATCAAACCCGCCTTCTGGGCCTCGGTCGGCATCCTAGTCACCGCCGGAATCACCATCGCCGGGCTCAAACGGCGCGGCCTGGTCTAAAAGGAGTTTTTCTTGAACTGGTTCGAAAAAATGAAGACCGGGCTCAAATCCCGGGTCAAACGCGAGATCCCCCAAGGCATCTGGATCAAGTGCAAAAAGTGCAGCCACTCCAACTACGAAATCGCCCTTGAGCGCAATCATTGGATCTGCCCCGAATGCACCTGGCACAATCCCATAGGACACCAGCAATACGTCAATCTCCTGATCGACGATGGCACCTTCAGCGAAACCGATGCCACAGTTGCACCGATCGACCCGCTCAAATTCAAAGGGTACCGGGACAAGATCAAAGACGGGCGCCGTCAGAGCGAGAGCAAAGAATCGGTCCACACTGGCGTGGGCAGAATCGGCGGACATCCTGTAGCACTAGCGGTAATGGACACGCGCTTTCTCATGGGGACCTTGGGCGGAGCGACCGGCGAGAAAATCTGCCGCCTCATCGACCGGGCTATCGCCGAACGCCGAACGTTAATAATCGTCTGTCAATCCGGCGGAGCGCGCATGCAGGAAAGTGCCTTCTCGCTAATGCAGATGGCTCGCGTCAGTGGCAAGCTCAAACAACTCTCACAAAATCGCCTGCTCTATATCGCGATACTCACCGATCCCACGTATGGCGGCGTCACAGCCAGCTTTGCCATGCTCGGCGATATCGCCTTGGCCGAACCTGGAGCACGCATTGGCTTCGCGGGCCAAACCGTTATCCAACAGTTCCTCGGCGACGACACCCCCCTGCCCGCGGGCTTTCAGCTGGCCGAGACCGTGCTCGAACACGGTTTTATCGACCGCATCGTCCCGCGCGATCGCATGGCGGCAGAATTAACGCGCCTGATCGCGCTTTTCGCCCCAGCAGACGAGGCCCCGCGAGAAACGGCGGGTTGACTACACCTCTATACAGATCCGAGTACAATCATTAGAAGTTCTGCCCGAGGCTCAGCCAGGCGTCCACCTGCTCACCGCCGATTCCCATACCCATGCGGATCACGAAGTCGGCATCCCAAATAATCCGCATCCCCCCGCCCCCGC
>Ga0315339_1001835_pt1 | contig 17319 bp, 16 predicted proteins | sample ASW17metaG_FD_204514 | JGI IMG/M metagenome (GOLD analysis project Ga0315339, IMG submission 204514) | Ammonia-oxidizing marine archaeal communities from Pacific Ocean, United States - ASW #17 | ecosystem: Environmental > Aquatic > Marine > Oceanic | place: USA: California | collected 2016-12-05
TCAGCCCACTCGAAGTTGTCGAAGGCCGACCAGTGAAAATAACCCTTAATCGGTACCCCATCCTCCCCCGCCCGCCTAAACTCCCGCAGGTAGCGCGTCGTGAAATCGATCCGCAATGGATCGTGCACCTGGCCATCGACCGAAACCCAATCCTGGCACGAGAGACCGTTTTCGCAGATAGTGACCGGCAATTTGTAACGGTCGTAATAAAAGCGCGGTGCCCAGTAGAGCGCGGTGGGCGTCACCGGCCATTTGTTGGAGCAAACGGCGTGGCCCTCGGGCCGACCGACATTCCTGAACTTGCCCTGCTCGTTGCGACCAATGGTCCAGCCATTGTAGACATTTGCGCCGTAGAAATCGAGCGGTTGGCACATGATATCGAAGTCCCCGTCTTTGACCTTCGGCGCGTCGGCACCATAGGTCGAAAGCCCGTCCTCGGGATAGTGTCCCAAAATTACCGGGTCCGACCACCAGGAAATATTCCAGCAATTTCTGTTTTTTACCGCAAACATCGCTCTGCGTGCCGCCTCAACATTCTCAGGTTCGCTCTCGTCTTGCGGCATGACGGGCGTGCCGGTGGGCGCGTAGCCGACGATGGGGTCGCTTTTGGCGCGAGCACGGATCACCTGCACCGAGCGGCCGTGCGCCAAGAGCGCGTGATGGCCAGCCCTAAGCGCTTCAGCCAAACCCAGTTTGTCGCCGGGCGCGTGCGTGCCCTCTAGCATGCCCAGGCCGATAAAACACTGCGGCTCGTTTAGCGTCATCCAATGCCGCACCCGATCCGAAAGCCGGTCGACTAGGACGGCAGTATATTCGGCGAACCACTCTTGGCTATCGGGGTTGAGCCAACCGCCCCGGCAATAGAGCTCGTGTGGGAAATCCCAATGGAAAAGCGTAATGTGCGGGACGATGTCAGCCTCTAAGAGCACATCGACCAGCCGATCGTAAAAGGACAGGCCCTTCTTGTTGACAGCGCCTGTGCCCGCAGGCAATACCCGTGGCCAGGAAACGGAAAGTCGATAAGCCATCAACCCCATCTCCTGCATCAGCGCTACATCTTCTCGATAGCGATTGTAATGATCGCAGGCTACCTCGCCGGTATGACCGCCATAGACACGACCTGGCTGTCGGCACATCATATCCCATACTGACAAGCCCTTGTCGTCGTCGTACGCACCGCCCTCAATCTGATAAGACGCGGCGGCGGCGCCCCAGACGAATTCTTTGGGAAAACTCATGTATACCCCGTATTGAATGGATTATAGCGATCAAAGGGCTTATGTTACAACGCACACTACAACCACACCAACTTTGATGCCCAATAAAAGCTTAGACCTACTGCGCGAGGATCTCATCTTCACGGAAACCCTCAAAGAGCGCACATTTATTTTTCACACGACTTGGGGCCTCTTCAATCCCAAACGCATCGACCCCGGCTCGCGCTTGCTGGTCGATTGTCTCGCAACCGAAGCGACCGACCGGTGCCTCGATTTGGGCTGCGGTTATGGTCCACTCGGCCTGACGCTTGGCCATATGTGCCCTGAGGGCGAAGTTCACATGATCGACAAGGATTTTGTTGCCGTCGACTACGCTACACGCAACGCCGAGCGTAATGGGCTGAGCAATTGCAGGGCCTACCTGAGCAACGCCTTCAGTCACGTACCCGCCAGCACCCGTTTCAATACCATCGTCTCCAACCTGCCCGCCAAAGTCGGCAATGAACTGCTGAGCTTGATGATGCACGACGCCTATGCCAGGCTCGAACCGGGCGGGCGTTTGTGGGTCGTCACCATCTCGGGGCTCAAGGATTATATCAAGCGCAATTTCAAAGAAGTCTTCGGCAATTACAAAAAGATCAAACAGCGGGGAACCCATCTGGTATCGTTGGCCGTAAAAGAATAAAAGATCGGCAGTAATCTCCGTTCTTTAGACGCCATTGGGTCGCAGATTTGGCGGCACTCAATTGGCCGCGAACCCCTCCTCCTCGTCTTCGCCCGGTATCAGTACGATTTCAACTTCATCGAAGAGATTGACGATCTCCGCAAAAAACGCCGCGAACATCGACCCGCCCAAAAGCGACAGATCTTCCCCCTGATGCTTACCCGGAACGCACTGGGCAAAAACGCGACCGACTAGACCGCTGAGACCGGTCGAATCGCTGACCTCTGAACCGACCGCTTCTCCATAGAGCGCCAGCCGGTCCTGCAAGTCTTCCAGTAAATCCGCTCCAACCTCCCGGTCCAGACGCTCCCAATGACGATTGATCCGCGCTAGAACCGCCTGCTGCTCAGGGCTCTGGCCCAACGTCAGGGCAATCGCAAAATCCACGGCAAAGGCACGCAGAAACATCAGCTCCGATTGCAAGATATTTCTTTCCATGCCAAGGTGACCTGCTAACTCGCCAAGGGCCGCCTGCTCGCGCTCGGCCGGCGTGCAGACGGCATCCATTAATAGGGCCGAGAGCTCAACTGGCGACGCTTCTTCTTTGCGCGCTTCCACTAGTTATTCTCCTACATTTTACTCGTAGCAATATATTCGCTTATCATAGTATATAATCTAACCCGGAGAATGGCATATATATGGACATATTTTCTTCTTTACTCAGCGGTCCTGCGTAGGCCATATTGGCCGTAGTAGTTGCCCTTGGTCTGGTGATCCACGCCTTCACGGCTCTGGCGAAAGACATACCCGATTTGCGCATCCGCCTTGATCAAGCGCAAAGCCAGCTCGATGCGCAATTGTCCGGCATCCCCGCTTGGAAAGAGACCATCAAGGAAATGCAGGAGACCATCACACCCCAAGAAAAACAAGCGCGAAAACTCCAAGATTATCACAACACGCTACTAGAAATCGAACGTAAGCATGCCTTAGCCCTGCAAGATAAAGAGGCTTCTAGCGAAATCCAGATTCACCGCCGATGATGCCACTACACCCGACAGTTCAATCTGCCTCCCCCGCTCAAAATGCTTTGACCTCGGCTTTGAGCTGCGTCAAAAGCACACCCTCAATCCGCTTTGCCAATTCCTCCACCAACGAACGATAATACCAAGCCTGATCCGACCTAGGTCGGCTGAAGTGCGTCCATAGCCCTGGACCGATTCGCGCCAAGTCATCCATCGCGCAGCTATTCGGACCTTCGAAGCCGCCGTGCAGCTATCGCCGGGCAAAACCTTAAGCCATCTGGCGCTGAGCTGGGTCTATGTCAGTACGGGACAACAACTCGAACGAGAAGACGACAGAAAAAATATAGGCGCAGCGTATCGCCGCAGCCTCGAGCTAAACCCACAAAACGAAGAAGCGCAACGAGCGTCACGCTCCCTATAGAAATTGACGATATAGCCGCTATAAAATTTCGCCCTGGTCCAAATCGGCTACGATCTGGCCGGCCTGTTGATCGACGCGGCCATCGGGGGCAATGGTGATGTCGAGATAGTAGATACGCTCCCCATTGGTGAACATTGCACGGTATTGAAAGTGGTCAGACCACCGGGGCCAAATCCAAGCCTTCGCGCACCGAGGCGGAATATTGGCCGGCGGCAACTAGCGCCTCGACCATCCCGCGCGCATCGGCGATCCCCTGACCGGCGATGTCAAAGGCCGTGCCGTGGTCAACCGAAGTGCGCAAAAATTTTAGTCCCATGGTCAAGCTAACCGTGCCGTGGAAGTCCAACGTCTTCGCAGCGATATGCCCCTGGTCGTGGTATAGCGAAAGTACGCCATCATAACGACCCTCATAACACTGGTTAAATACCGAATCGGCCGGTACTGGACCAGCCACTTTCCACCCACGAGTCTTGGCCTCAGTTACCGCCGGACCGATTACATCCATCTCATCGGTGCCGAACAAACCCTGTTCCCCGCCGTGGGGGTTGAGCGCGGCGACGGCGACAAAGGGCTCGTCAAGGCCCAACTGTCGCAAATAGAGCTCGCAAAGTGGCAGCGCCTCTAAAATCCCCTCGCCGGTGATCGCGTCGGCGATCTCGCGAAAAGAGATATGGCGCGTCAGAAAAAATATCCGCAGGCCACGCACAACAAAGAGCGTCATCGCCTTGCGGTGCGCGGCGCGACTTTTTAGCACTGCCGTATGATCAATAAAAGGCACCTTGCCCGCCTGCAACGACTCCTTGTTAAGCGGTGCCGTCGCCAACCCAACGACCTCCCCGGCCAGCGCCGCGTCGATCGCACGATCCAAATAGGCATAACCGGCCTGTCCGCCCTCGGCCGAGATCTGCCCGTAAGCAATGGGCCCCTCCAATGACCCCACCTCAATAAAATCCACTACCCCCGTCTCATCCTGGCCATCTGCAGGTGAAACCACCTCGTTCAACTCCAACTCCACCCCCAACATCTCCACCGTCTGCTGCAAACAAGCCCGATCCGCATACACCACCGACCGCACTTGTTCCCGCACACCCCCATCCTGCAAGGCCTTGATCACAATCTCGGGACCAACACCTGCTGGGTCGCCGACGGTGACGCCAATTAGGGGACGACTACCGTTATCACTCATTACAAACGCCTCTTTTCTCTTATTTATTTTCAGCTGATCGCTTAATTAAAGATACAATATCTCCACCCTCGCAGTGGGCCAGGGATGGGCTACGAGCTCCCGCAGGGCGCGTCTCGCTAAGCGATGCATGCATGAGCGTAGGGGGGAAAATCCCCAACCCCACCGTCAACCGCTGCACCACCTTTTATGCCCATCCCCTTCCGGCTCAAGCCGTAACCCCTTGGGCACTATGGCCCGCTCCACCAGTTCAAAAACCCCCTGTATCAACAGCGCCAACAACGCCGCGGGAATGGCGCCTTCGAGAATCAACCCCAGGTCATCTAGACGAATACCGGTGAGAATTGGCTGCCCATAACCTCCGGCCGCGATCAGTGCTCCCAAAGTGGCAAAACCAACATTGATTACCGCCGCCGTCTTTATGCCACCCAGGATCGAACGGGCGGCCAACGGCATCTCGATCAGTCGCAACCGTGCCCCTGGCGACAAACCCAAAGCTTCTGCCGATTCGCGGATCGGCAACGCTATATCGCTCAATCCGGTATAGGTATTGCGCACTATCGGTAACAGGCTATAAAGGAAAAGCGCGGCAAGCGCCGAAGGTACGCCGATGCCCAAAAAAGGGATCATCACAACTAAGAGCGCCAAGGCGGGAATGGTCTGCACAATACCCACCCCACCTAAGAGCGCCTGCCCCAAGCGCGGCCTGCGCGCAGCCAACACACCCAAAGGCACCGCGACTAGCATCGCCGCAAAAAGAGAGACGCCCACTAACAACAAGTGTTCTCCAGTCCGCTGCCATAGACGATAAAGCAGACCCTCGTGCCGCACTTGTACCCCAATCCCGAGACGGGTGCGCAAAAAATCACCGGCGACCTGGGCGGCAGGTACCTTGTCCAGCTTGGCCCGGGCATTCATCGACACCATCTCGGTCTCGGGGATCTGGCCCTCCAGTTTGTGCATCGCGGCCAAAGCTTGCGGAGCGCGATCGTTGAGATCCTGGCGATAGATAAGCATTACTAAATATTCGGGAAAATAGTCCTGATCATCGACCAAGGCGCGAAGGTTGTAGTGTTTGATCTCGGCGTCGGTCGAGTAGAGATCCATCGCGTCGATATCGCCGCTTTGCAAACCTCGATAGGCCAGGTCGTGGTCCAAACCACGGACTTCCCGCTGTGGCAGGCCGTAGCGATCGCGCAACCCGGGCCAACCGTCGCCGCGTTCCATAAACTCGTTGCCAAAACCGAACCTTAACTCAGGATGGCGGGCGAGATCGGATATCTTCGCGATGTCCAGCCGCACGGCTAACTCCTCTTTGATGCCGATGGCGTATGTATTGTTAAAACCGAGCGGAAAACTCATCCCTACCCCTTGCTTTGCCAACGCTTGGCGGATCTGCGGCAGCCCCGCAATGCCCTTTCCTGCGAGGATCTCTTGCGTAATCGTACCTGTATACTCGGGATAGATGTCGATATCTCCGCTGAGCAACGCATTCCACAAGATGCGCGTACCGCCCATCTCCTTATGGTGCATGACCTCCGCTCCGCTGCTGCGGGCCAGGTGTACCAAGAGCTCTCCCACCACCACCGATTCGGTGAATTTTTTCGAACCCACCTTAACGGTCGGCCCTTCGGCGCCAACACGTCCGGCAATACACAGCCACAACAAACACCTTCCGATCCACTTCATTCGTCTTCTCTTCTTTCTAGTGGACTGCGCTGCGCATTAACGAATTGCGTCACGAAAGGTTCGGCTGGACGTTGCAGGAAATCCGCGAATTCCCCCTTTTGTACAATGCGTCCTTCGCGCATTAAGACAATCTCATCGCCAAAGAACCCCGCCTCCGCCATATCGTGCGTAACCAACACTACGCCCTTACCCAAGGCGCGGAAGATCCGTCGCAGCTCAGTCTGCAATTCCGCACGGACCATCGGATCGAGCGCCCCCAAGGGTTCGTCGAGCAAAAGCAACGCCGGATCCAACATCAAAGCCCGCATCAAACTCACCCGTTGTCTTTGCCCTCCCGACAATTGTACCGGATAGCGCTCTAATCCGTCCTCGGGGAAGTGCGTCAACTGCACCAACTCGGCCAACCGCGCCGCGATACGTTGTTCATTCCACCCCAAATGCCCCACCATCAATCCCACATTTTCCCGTGCCGTCAAATGCGGGAAAAGCCCCCCGTCCTGAATCACATACCCCATCAGCCGCCGCAACGCTAAAACATGCTCCGGTGCAAACGCCTCTCCCTCAAAACGCACCGACCCGGCATCCGGCTCGATCAACCCGATCATCAACCGCAACAAGGTCGACTTACCGCACCCACTCGGCCCGATCAACACAGTCGTCCGCCCAGCTGTGACCTGTAGGTCCGTTGGCTGTAAAGCAGGCAGTCCGCCGAACTTTTTCGCGACGCCTCTAAGCTCGAGCATGTGCATTAGTTTTTATTTTAACGTTCACCATTATATTAAAGCTTCGCGTGGAGGAGGCCATATCCTGCAAATCCTTCTATGATTATTGAAATTGTAATCCCCCTCGGAGCAGGCCAGGGATGCCCTGCAAGTACCCGCAGGGCCCGCATCGCTAAGCGATGCGTGAATGAGCGGCGGGAATTACCCCGAACCCCAATCCGTGTCAAACAATATAACAAACACCCCTTCTCCAAGCGATCATAGCCCCTTGACTAAGTCACATAAACTCACCACACTCAAGACCCAAACCCACCCTTCTCATCCGGGAGAACACGTGCACCGTAGCGAACTCAACGCCTACTACCAACGAGTACGGCGCCTTAGCGAAAGCATCTGCCGCCCCCTAACCCTCGAAGACTACGTACCCCAACCCATCGCCGATATCAGTCCACCCAAATGGCACCTCGGCCATACCAGTTGGTTCTACGAGGCCGTATTCCTCGACGAGCGAATTCCCGGGTATAAATTTTACAACCCGCATTACAAATTCGTTCTCAACTCCTATTATGATTCTTTCGGTAGCCGTATCGAACGCCCTCTGCGCGGCACGCTATCGCGTCCAACCGTCAAAGAAATTTTCACTTATCGCGCCTATATCGACGAACAGATGATGCAACTCATCGAAGATGTAGAGGAGGCTAAATGGGCCGACTTTGCGCATTTATTGGTCTTGGCCCTGAACCACGAGCAACAACACCAAGAACTTCTTATCACGGACCTCAAGTATATTCTCGCTTGCAACCCCGAAAAACCCGCTTATCGCCGAGACCTTTCCATAGGTGAATCCGCAAAAGCGATCGAATTATCCGATCGCTTTATCGATTTCTCCGGCGGTTTGCAGCAAGTCGGCTGGCAGGGCACGGGTTTCGCCTACGACAACGAAGGCCCTCCGCACCAGGCCTATACCGCCCCCTATCGCCTGCACAATCACCTGGTGAGCAATGGCGAGTATCTCGAGTTTGTCCGCGACGGGGCCTACCGCGATTTTCGCCATTGGCTTGAAGACGGTTGGAAGGCGATAAACGATGAGGGCTGGCAGGCACCGCTCTACTGGCAAGAAAACAAAGGCGATTACTGCGAGTTCACCTTGGGCGGCTTGCGCCCATTGGATTTGCAAGCCCCGGTCACCCACATCTCGTATTACGAAGCGGAGGCCTTTGCGCAATGGGCGGGCAAGCGCCTCCCTACCGAGGTCGAATGGGAGATGGCGGCCCAGCAGGTCGGTGCCGATCCCGCAGATGGTTGCTTCTTCGACGACGATAGACTGCACCCAGGCCCGCCCGGCGCGGCGCAAGGTGGACTGCATCAACTGATGGGCGATGTCTGGGAGTGGACCGGCAGCGCATATTTGCCCTATCCGGGCTATCGCCGGATCGCCGGCCCCTTGGGCGAGTACAATGGCAAGTTCATGATCAACCAGATGGTCTTGCGCGGTGGCTCCTGCGCAACCTCGCGCGACCACATCCGCCCGACCTACCGCAACTTCTTCAAAACCGACAAGCGCTGGCAGTTCACTGGTATCCGCCTGGCGGAGGATCTGTCATGACCACGCTTGACACCAATCGCTTTACACTGATCGAAACCGAGGTTCCGTTCGCGCTCGACAACTTTGCCAGCGACGTCAGCCAAGGTCTGCTCGCCACGCCCAAAACTCTGCCTTGCCGCCATTTCTACAACCAACGCGGCTCCGAGCTTTTTGAAACCATCTGTCAGTTGCCCGAATACTATCTCACACGCACAGAAACAGAAATCATCAACGCCCACGCCACAGAGATTGCCTCACTCTTTGACGAACCGGTCTCCCTGATCGAGTTGGGCAGCGGCAGCGCGATTAAAACCCAACTGATCATCGAGGCATTGCTCGCACACCAGCCCAACCTGCTCTTTGCACCGATAGATATTTCCCAGAGCGCATTGGAAGAGAGCGCGCTCGAGTTATTGGCTACCTATAAAAACTTGGAATTTCTGGGCGTGGCCGCACCTTACGAGGTGGGTTTGGCGCATTTGCAGCACGAAATACCAGGCCCCCGACTAGCTCTCTGGCTCGGCTCCTCCGTGGGCAATTTTCAGCCCGACGAAGCGGTCCCGTTTCTACGCGAAGTAGCCAACACACTCAGCGGCGAGACCGACCGCCTGCTGATCGGCATGGATCTACATAAAGACCGTAAGGTGCTCGAGCGAGCCTACGACGATGGACAAGGCGTGACCGCCGCCTTTAACCTCAACCTACTCGAACGAATCAACCGCGAGTTAGGCGGCGACTTTGATATGTCTGGTTTTGCACATCGCGCCCTATACAACGAAGGCCGAGGACGGATAGAAATGCATCTACTCAGTCTCTCGGCACAGACTGTAAAAATCGATAATTTACAGCTAGAGATTCCCTTCGTCGAAGGCGAGTACATCCACACCGAAAACTCGCATAAGTACCGAATCGAAAACATTCCCGGCCTGCTAGACGCGGCGGGTTTTGAATTGGAAAAGCAGTTTATAGACCAGCAACAACACTTCAGCCTGAATCTTGCGCGGCCTTTTCGCTAAACGCTATCTCTCTTCGTAGCTGATTTTGGCAGAGAAGGCTCCGTAGGCAACCGTACCAAGAAATAAACCACCCAAGCCCCAATCGCCACCAACAATATTTTCACTGGCCAGAGCGGCACAAAAAACACCACCGACAAACCCAAGGTTAGCATGAGCAACGTTATGGCCACGACCTTAGTCCTGAGCGCCACGCTACCAGATTCGTGCCAATGCCGAATCGTCGGGCCAAAAATTCTATTGGCTAATAGCCAATCGTAAAAACGTTTGGAAGAACGCGCATAACAAGCCGCCGCCAGTAGCAAAAACGGCGTCGTCGGAATCAACGGCAATATCACCCCGGCCGCTCCCAAGCCGACAAACAAACACCCCAAACAAAGAAACAATGCCCGACGCGGACGGGAGCCGTAATGGCCTTCTCTGTTTTTTTCTGTCATAGGAGTTTAGATCTACCGCTTCGGCTTCCCTTCCACCTCCGGAGGCCCCGTATACCCAATACTCTCCCACCCTGCAATATCCCCTCCCTGCAATCGGTATACATGCGGATAAATCCGCAGCGATCGATCCGGCAAGGGCAAGTACACACGCTTGTGTCCGTTGCGTGCCGACAATTTCAACGCCAACGCGATCTCCAGTGCCTGTCGGTAATCGTGCCCGCTGCACAAGACCTCCCCTCCCGTATCACTCGCCTGTACGAGCTGTGCGGCAATCGACTTAAAAGGCCCTATTCGCTCACCTGTAAAAAAATCAGGATAGACCGGCGTCGACTCCGACCCATTGCCACGGATTAACGTGGGCATCGGCGCGTTCATCCACGCCTGGCCCTGCTCACCCTCGACCCAAACTCGGCAACCAATATCCGCTTCCGCACGGGGTGCTGGAACCTCGCAAACAATCCCGCCCGAAAGCCCCAAACGACCATAGGCCGGGCAGTCGATCTCGTGCTCAGCCGCCCCCTCGGGTAAGGTCCAGCCACCTGCGGGCGGCAAAACCCAACCTTCGACCCACTCCACCTCCATCCCAGTCACTAGGCGCATTTGAGTCAACTGTACGCAACCGGCCCCGCTCGACTCCTTGGGCAATCCACCAGGGATGGCCGCCTGCTGCAATGTGCCGATATGCCCTTGGGCAATCCACTCGGCCGTCTCGATTAACTGCGGCACTTCCCAATAGGCCGTACCGCAAGCAAAGGCCGCCCCTCTTTCGCGGCAGAGGTCGACCATCTCATCGGCGTGGCTCAGTTCGACCGCCATTGGTTTTTCGCAGGAGATCGCTTTGACCCCAGCCTCGGCACAGGCGAGTACCGCACCATGGGTCTGGCTCACGGGCAAAATCGTCGAAACAACGTCGGGTACTTTATCCGTGAGCAAGTCGTCCAGATTATCCAATACCGTCTCAACACCAAAATGCTCAGCGAATTGGCGAGCCCTGTCCCCTGCTCGATCCACGAGAATTACTTCGCAATCTTCCCGTTCGGCAAACGCACCCAAATAGCGGCGCCCCCAAGTGCCGGCACCACCGACAACGCCGACGCGATATTTCTTTTTAGCCATGTGTTTTCCATTTTGCGCTCACAGCAGTTCCTCATTTATTTCAACACCAAAACCCGGACCTTCCGGCAAAACCAGGCGACCATCTTGCGACGCGGGCTCGCCATTCCATAATATATCGCGTTTTGCCTCGCGTTTGCCCATAACTTTTTCCGCTAGATCCTCGCCATAACCCGCCGCCAAAAAGTGCAATCCCCAGATCTCGCCACCGCGGTGCGGCACTAAGGGAACATTGTATTGCTGGGCTAGCTCGGCGATACGCAGCACTGCGGTCAACCCTCCGCACCAGGTAATGTCCGGCTGCCACAGATCCAACGCTTGGGCCCGAGCAATATGGGTGAAATCGCGCGCGGTAAATTCGTGTTCGCCACCCGCCAATAACACGGGCTGGATTTGCGGGCGCAACGCCGCAAGACCGTCCAGGTCATCGGGCAGCAATACGTCTTCGAACCAATAAATATTGTGCTGCGAAAGGAGCCGTGTTAGAATTAGCGCAAATTCGGGCGTCCATGACATATAGGCGTCAATCATTAACAGCGCCCCGTCACCCAAGCCCTGCCGCGCGGCGTCGGCCCATTCGAGTATGCGCTCCGTGTCGGCCTCTGGGCTAGCTTGCCGGGTCTGCGAAGACTTGTGCGCGTCAAAACCCAAATCGCGATACCACGAATAATCCGGCCCGGTGGCATAGGCGCGGACCGTATTTCGTCGTTGCCCTCCCAACAGATCGCACACGCGCTGACCTTCCGCCCGACCCAGCACGTCCCACAGCGCCAGGTCTACGCCGCTAATCGCCATAACTGCGATGCCGCTGCGACCATAGGGCAAGGTGGCCTGATACTGCGCGTCCCACAGATCAGCGATATCTTCGATACTGCCCAAGGTGCGCCCGACGAGCAATTCACGCAGGTGGAGGTTGACCACATCCACGGCAGCCACGCCGCCCCCACCATAACCCCATCCACTAACGCCCGAATCCGTGTCGATACGCACGGCGATTTGCCAGAAATGCTGGCGCCAAGCAGCCGGTAAAACTCGATACCGGGGATAGATAGCTTTTACTTCTGTGATTTTCAGGACGACATCCTCGAAATCTTCCAGCAATTGTGAATTTTCGGGCGGCGTTCGAAATCGTTCGGGATCGTCTGCCGGGTGATGTCTTCCAGATTCAGCCCCGTCAGACTATCTTTATCCATTAAAAAGCGACGGTAGTTATTGGAGAAGATCAATACGCCGTCTTCCTCTAAGAGTGCGACCGCTCGTTTGATCAACTCAACGTGATCGCGTTGAACGTCAAAATCCTGGTCCATTTTCTTGGAGTTAGAAAAGGTCGGCGGGTCGAGAAAAATCACCCCGTATCGCGCTCCTTGTTTGCGCGCCAACCACTCCAGGCAATCTGCCCGCACCAACTCGTGTCCGTGCAAGTCATTGAGTTCGAGGTTGCGCTGCGCCCATTCGAGATAGGTTTGCGACATATCAACGCTAGTCGTAGATGCGGCCCCTTCCACCGCTGCGCGGACTGTAGCCACGCCCGTATAAGCAAATAAGTTTAATAAACTGCGCCCATGCGCCAATTTCGCCACCAATTCTCGGATGAGGCGGTGATCTAGGAAGAGACCGGTGTCCAGGTAATTGGCGAAGTTGACCAACAAACGACAAGGGCCTTCGTGCACCTCGTAGAAAGCACCGCCTTGTTCTATCTTCTCGTATTGCGAATGACCTTTTTGCCGATGCCGAACCTTTAGAAAGACCTGCTCGGGGGAAATTTTGAGTACATCAGCTATGGTCACGAGCGCTTCTTCGCGACGATGACGAGCTTTGTCTTGGTCGATGCTGCGTGGTGCTTGGTATTCTTGCACGTGCACCCACAATTGCTCGCCCTGATACAAGTCAACCGCCAGCGCATACTCAGGTAAATCGGCATCGTAGAGTCGGTAGCACGCGATGTTTGCACGCCGGGCCCAACGACCGAGAATGCGGCGATTCTTGCGCAATCTGTTGGCCAACATCTCAGTACCAGACGAATCACTATCGGCAACCTTCGCCTCTGCGGTGGCATTCTCAATAGGAGGAGGCTTTATTCGGTCTGGGGTGAAATACCCCTCTTCAACCTCGAAACGCAACAGCCGACATTCAATTGGACCATTATAGAGCTTATTGTCGAGCAGGGCCCTTAGACCTAGAGCATGTCCAAGTTGCGGATTGCCGGTGAAGACGGCCGCCTTCCACCCTTGGAAATTGCGCTTGAGCACTTGGCCCAATTCCGCATAGAGACCGCCCAACTCTGTGACCTCGCCCAGCCGCTGGCCATAGGGCGGGTTGACGACGACCAGTCCCGCGGGATAAGAGTGCTTGGGAGTCTTAGAGATCGCCCGTTGTTCAAAACGCACGACTTGCTGCAAACCGGCCCGTTCGGCATGCGTCTCAGCCTGTTGTACGGCCCGCAGGTTCATATCACAACCGATGATCTCGGGCAATTTGGCAATACCCTCTTCCCGGCGAGCGAGCGCCTCTTCGCGTAACCTGCCCCATAGTTTGGGCACGTGCCCTTGCCAGCCGCTAAAACCAAAATAGTCGCGCAACAAACCCGGAGCACAATCGCCGGCAATCCACGCCGCTTCGATCGGCAGTGTTCCTGTGCCGCACATCGGGTCTATAAGCGTCCCGCCCGCTGCGGCGACACTTGGCCAACCAGCGCGCAGGAGAATGGCCGCCGCGAGATTCTCCTTTAGCGGGGCCGGACCGGTTTCGCTGCGATAACCGCGACGGTGCAAACTCTGACCGGCCAGGTCGAGGCTAAGCTGAACCCGGTCGCGGTCCAGTCTCGTATGAACACGCAAATCGGGGCGCTCTAGATCGATCGACGGCCGCAGCCCGCATGCCGTTCGGAATTGATCAACGATCGCGTCCTTGACCTTAAGCGCGCCAAAATGGCTATTGCGTATATCGCGGCTATAGCCAACGAACTCAATCGCCAAAGTACCCTCCGGGTCAAGGTGTTCTTGCCAATTGGTCTGCTGCACGCCCTCGTAAAGCGCCTCGGTCGTCGGAGCGGGAAACTCACCGATGCGCAACAGAATCCGACTAGCCACCCGCGACCACAAACAAGCTCTATATCCAATTTCGAGGGGCCCGGCAAAAGAAACCCCCGTCCCCTGCTGACGCACATTTTGCGCGCCTATCTCGTTTAGTTCGGCCGCAAGTAGGTCACCGACACCCTTCGAAGCAGCTGCGTAGTAGTGTAAATCGTTCACTTATTATCGCCTTAGAAAGTGCTTGACCCTGGGAGCGGGTGCTACTAAACTTGGGGCAAAACCTCTTATGCGGAGCATTACATGCGGATCTCGGAGCAAAAAGTCGTTACCATGAACTACGAGGTAGCCGACGACCAGGGCCAACTCATCGATCGATCGGAAGAGGGTGGTCCACTGGCCTATATTCACGGTAATGACCAACTTATCCCCGGTCTAGAAACGGCCCTTGAAGGACGTGGTAAAGGAGACAAAATCGCCGTTGACATACCGCCCGAACAAGGTTACGGAGAACGGGATGAAGAAGGTGTGCAAATCGTCGCCCGCAATCAATTCGACGACAGCGTCGAAATCGAGGTTGGCATGCAATTTGAAGCCCAGGACGACGACGAAGGACATCAGATCGTTACCGTCGCCGCCGTTGACGGTGAGAATATCACCCTTGATACCAATCACCCGCTCGCTGGTAAGAACCTGCGCTTCAAAGTCGAGATTCTCGACGTTAGAGACGCGTCTACCGAAGAACTATCGCACGGTCATGTGCACGGACCTGGAGGACACGACCACTAGTCAGATATTCTAAGATAACAGCAAAGCAAAAGGCCGCTCCGGATTACCGGAGCGGCCTTTTGTATAAATTGCCAAAAACTACCTCCCCACACCGCCTTATTCCAGACCCTTAGCCATCGATTCTATTTGTGCTGGAGGTGGCCAATTTAGCTGTTTTGAAAGTGCGTAATATTTCCCAAGCGCACAAGGGAAATAATGGGTCTAAAAACAAAATCTGTATCTGATTCCGCGGCCCGGTCAACTTTTTGCAGTTTGTGTTTTCTGTGCCCGTTCTTGTAGCCGGTAGCGAGCCGGAGACAAACCCGTGTGCTTGCGAAAAACGCGCGAAAAATGCTGTGACGTGCTAAACCCTACCCGCGCCGCCACCTGAGATATATTCAACTCAGTAGATTCGAGCAACCTTTTGGCTTGGTCTAACCTACATTGGTGCAAATACTCAATAAAGGTCCGACCAGTCACTACGCGAACTCGACTGGAGATGGTATCCAAACTCAGGCTAAAACGATTAGCCACTTCTGCCCGACTACTGATCGCAGTAGCATGCCGACCGATATAGGTTACCACCGGATCGGCATCGCGTTGCTTCAATCTTTCAGCAGGTAATTGTGCTATGGTTATTTTTTCATCTAGGTCTTCGGAGGAAATCGGTCGGTGCAGATAATCCCAAGCCCCGGCTTTAATCGCAGCAACCGCCGCCTCGATACTGCCCTCTCCATCAACGGCAATAAGTTTAGCGGCGTGATAAACACTCTTCAGCTTGGCTAGATCGCTTAGTTTGTGTTCGTCCGGCGCGGACAAATCCACCAACACCACGCCATAGCCGTCGGATTTTGACGGACGAAGCGCTTCCGCTAAATCGGCAACGCGATCTATTGAACAACCTCGCGCATGCAAAACGCGCAAACCGACGACAGAATCCACATCACCCACGACGAGCAAGGCCCCACAACCCCCTAAGGCACTTGCCCCATTCGAACAATCTTTACCTTTGACCATTGCAAAACGTCCCGCTACACGCCCCGATATCCCTTACTACAAAAAACCAAGGGTCGGTGTAGATATTCTCAGACCACACCGATCCTTGGTTTTTATTTTACACAACCTCGTCTATATCGTCAATAATGGTTAGGATTTTAGCATATGTATTAATTATTCTTGTACCCATTTTCATTTGAACACATTTTAGCCAAGGCATATTGGGGCTGGGACTTTCTTCGGGCAATGCCACGCGCACCGAGCATATCGTATCTATGTTAAACGAGCTTTCCCAGCCCATCTCTTTTATCATCAAACGACTTTTTGAGATTCAGTTGCTGCGCGAAAAGTTGGAATCTACCCGCGATCAATTATTGGTTAAACAACGCGACTAGGTCGAAGACAATACAGATAAAAGTATTTACCAAAATTAGGCCATTGGCCTATCTTTCTGAAGACCTAGATATTGTCGGCTTCCCCTGCGGATGGGTCCACCCCCACTCTACCATCCCCCATACTGATAGAAAGGCGCAGGGATCGTGGCGCTAGGTCTTTCGTACTGCTGCGAGGGTGGCATGAAGTACAAAGTCTACATGCCCAAACGCTTGATCTGCTCGGATTGTACCTGCAAGATTGATCTCACCAAACACTTTCGCACCCGGCTGATCCGAGTTTCGCAATACCGCACTGACTTTCCGATAAGACACTTACACTGCACTCTCATCGGCTGGTCGCACCTTATTCAAGCCATTAAGCGCGGCAATCCGGAATCCTTCGGCAAAGGTCGGATAATTGAATATCTGATCGACGAAGTAGTCGATCCGCGCACGAAAATTGATCGCCATCTGCCCCAGAGGAATGATTTCTGTGGCGTTGGTGCCAATGATGTGGGCGGCGAGCACTTCAAGAGTTTCAGAATGAAAAATCAGCTTGATCATGCCAGTGGTATCACCGGCAATAGGGCCGCGCGCTGTTTCGTGATAGCTGGCGCGCCCGACTTCGTAGTGGATGCCATTCTCGCGTAGCTCCTGTTCCGTCGGCCCGACGCTAGATATCTCCGGCACGGTATAAATGCCGTAGGGGAATATCTCTGGGAAGTGGTGACTGGTGAGCAAGAAGGCATTGCGCACCGCCAAGCGACCTTGCTCCATTGATGTCGATGCGAGGGACGGAGGCCCGATAACGTCCCCGGCCGCATAAATGTGCGGACAAGCGGTCTGGAACAGGGCGTTGACCGGAATATTGCCCATCTTGTCGAGCTCAATGCCGGCATTTTCCAAGTCCATTCCCTCGACATTCGCGATCCGGCCCATAGAATAAAATAAACAGGGGGCAATGACTTCCTCCCCATCCTTCATCTGAACCATCGCCTGGCCGTCTTCGCTATGCGTGATTTCTTCGATCGCCTGCCCAAGACGCAGGTCAACACCTATTTTCTTGATATAATTGGCGAAGATCTC
>Ga0315339_1001836_pt1 | contig 17318 bp, 17 predicted proteins | sample ASW17metaG_FD_204514 | JGI IMG/M metagenome (GOLD analysis project Ga0315339, IMG submission 204514) | Ammonia-oxidizing marine archaeal communities from Pacific Ocean, United States - ASW #17 | ecosystem: Environmental > Aquatic > Marine > Oceanic | place: USA: California | collected 2016-12-05
TTATTGACATCTTTTTTTCCAACGCAGTCTTTGCAATTAGGAAAAACATAAAATGCACCTTCTGGATTTTTACAAGAAAGACCTTTTATAGAATTAAGTTTTTTTACAACAAAATCCCTTCTTTCTTTAAATGCATCTGATCGTATTTTTATAAAGTCCTGCGTTCCATTCAAAGCTTCTTCTGCAGCTGCTTGGCTTATGGATGATGTATTAGTTGTGGATTGAGATTGAATCTTTGCAATACCTTGAATGATATTTTCTGGTCCACCTGCATAGCCAACTCTCCATCCTGTCATGGCGTATGATTTGCTCAATCCATTAATGGTAAGTGTTCTAGAAAACAATTCTGGGATCTGGGCAATCGTAAAAAAATTATTTTTCGTATAAAGAACATGCTCATAAATATCGTCAGACATAATATAAACATTTGGAAATTTTTTTAAAACCTCTCCAATAGCTTTTAGCTCTTGTTCTGAATAAACTGATCCTGTTGGATTGGAAGGTGAATTTAAAATAATCCATTTAGTATTTTTGGTTACATTTTTTTCTATTTGTTCTGGTAAAATTTTAAAGTCAGCACTTTCCTCACACTCAACTATTACAGGGGTGCCTCCGGCTAATAATACAATATCTGGATAGGATACCCAGTAAGGAGCTGGTATCAAAACCTCATCTCCTGGATTGATAGTTGCTAAAATTGCATTAAAAATAACATGCTTTCCACCAACTCCAACACTCACCTGCTTTTCATTATAAATTAAATTATTTTCTCTTTTAAATTTTCCAATTACAGCTCTTTTGAGTTCAATAGTGCCATCCACCACTGTGTATTTTGTTCTTCCATCTTTGATGGCCTGAATAGCAGCCTGCTTAATATTTTCAGGAGTGTCAAAATCAGGCTCTCCTGCTCCCAATGATATTATGTCTTTTCCAGCAGATTTCAATTCTGTAGCTTTTTTAACCACAGCCATAGTAGGAGATGGTTTTATTCTAGATAAAGATTCTGATAGTATGCTCATTAAAATATTCTAAATAAATGTCTAAATTATCAACTGTTAATACTCCAGAAGCGCACAACAAAAAAGATAATTTTTTTAAAAAATTAGAAGGGGGAAAAAAATTTAAACTAACTTCATCATTCACTCCAGCTGGTGATCAACCCACCGCAATAAAACAACTTCGTGAGGGCTTGCTCACTAATCAAAAAAATCAAGTTTTGCTTGGAGTGACTGGATCTGGAAAAACTTTCACTATGGCAAAGATCATTGAAGAGCTAAACAGACCAGCGATAATTTTGGCTCCTAACAAAACATTAGCTGCTCAACTGTACGGTGAGATGAAAAGTTTTTTTAATGAAAATGCAGTTGAATATTTTGTCTCTTATTATGATTATTATACACCTGAAGCATACGTGCCAAGATCCGATACATTTATTGAAAAAGAATCTGCTATCAATGAACAAATAGATAGAATGAGACATTCAGCTACTAGATCTTTATTTGAAAAAGATGACGTTATAATTGTGGCAAGTGTTTCTTGTATCTATGGTTTGGGATCACCTGACTCTTACTCAAAAATGACATTTACATTTGAAAAAAACAATTCTTATAATAGAGAAAAAATAATCAAAGGTCTTGTTGAATTGCAATATAAAAGAAATGATCAGAATTTTTTTAGAGGATCATTTAGAGTGCGAGGAGAAAATATAGAAATTTTTCCATCTCACTTGGAGGATAGGGCATGGCGAATTTCTTTAGACGATGAAAAGATAGTAAGCCTAAAAGAATTTGACCCTTTAACAGGAGACAAGACGGAAGATTTAAATGTTATAAAAATTTATGCTAATAGCCATTATATAACGCCCCGACCCACCGTACAGCAAGCCATAAAAGAAATTAAAGCAGAGCTCGTTACAACTTTAAAAAAATTTAGAAAAGAAAATAAATTACTCGAGGCACAAAGAATAGATGAAAGAACAAGGTTTGATTTAGAAATGATTGAAGCTACTGGAACATGCTCAGGTATTGAAAATTATTCAAGATTTCTATCAGGCAGGAATCCTGGTGAGCCTCCACCAACATTATTTGAATACTTGCCTGACAATGCAATTATTTTTGTAGATGAAAGTCATGTGACAGTACCTCAGCTTAACGGAATGTACAAAGGAGACCATACAAGAAAAAAAACTCTTTCTGAATATGGATTTCGGTTACCTTCCTGCATGGATAACAGGCCCCTAAAATTTGAAGAATGGGACATGATGAGATCTGAAACTATATTTGTTTCAGCCACTCCTGGAGACTGGGAATTAGATCAGTCAAAGGGTGTATTTGCAGAACAAATTATCAGACCCACAGGATTAACAGACCCAGACATTTTTATTCGTCCTGCAAAAAATCAAGTGGATGACCTACTTTCAGAATGTTTAAAAATTGTTAAAAAAAAACAAAGAGTTTTAGCAACTACACTAACTAAAAAGATGGCTGAAGATCTTACTGAATATTTAGATGAAAATGGAATTAAGGTAAGATATATGCATTCAGAAATAGATACTCTTGAAAGAATTGAGATTATTAGAGACTTGAGATTAGGAGTTTTTGACGTTCTAGTAGGAATAAATCTTTTGCGAGAGGGCTTGGACATTCCAGAGTGCGCATTGGTAGCAATTCTAGATGCTGACAAAGAAGGATTTCTGAGATCAGAAACCTCGTTAATACAAACAATCGGTAGAGCAGCAAGAAATGTGGAGGGAAAAGTTATTTTATATGCTGACAAAGAAACCAAAAGTATAAAAAAAGCGATTGAAGAAACTGACAGAAGAAGATCAAGGCAGGAATTTTTTAATAAAAAAAATAATATTACAGCTCAGAGCATTCAGAAAGATATTGGAGATATTCTAGAAAGCGTCTATGAAAAAGACTACTTGAATGTTGAAAAAAATATAGAAATTGGTGGTAATTTAAAAAAACACTTAAAATCTTTAAAAAAAGACATGCATATTTCAGCAGACAATCTAGAATTTGAAAAGGCTGCAAAAATAAGGGATGAAATAAAAAAATTAGAAAATTCAGATTTGGGATTGGCTATTAACTCAAGTATACAAAAATATGGACCGAATAACTCATTGTATGGAAGATCAACTCAAGGCAAAGCAGGCACAAAAGTAAAGAAAAAAAGATAAATGAAAAAAAATATTCTTATCACTGGAGGAGCACAAAGAATTGGAAAGGAAATCTCTATTTTTTTTGCAAAAAAAGGATGGAATATAGTAATCCATTTTCACAAGTCTAAAAATGAAGCAATTATCCTTAAAAAAAAAATTCTTTCAATGGGAGTGCTGTGTATGATTGTGCAGGGAGACCTGTCAAAACTCAATGACGCAAAATCTGTATTAAAAGTAGCAAAGAAAAAAATGGGAACAATAGATTGTCTTGTCAATTGTGCTTCAATTTTTGAAAATGACGATATTTTGAATTTTAATAATCAAAAGTGGCAGTCACACTTTGATGTTAACTTAAAAGCACCAGCTATACTCTCTGGTGAATTCGCAAAACAAAAAAAAAATATTCAAGGTAATATTGTTAATATTATAGATCAAAGAGTCTTCAAGCTAACTCCTTATTTTTTATCTTATACTCTTAGCAAAGCTGGCTTGGAAACACTGACCAAGACGCTGGCTATGAAATTTGCTCCAAAAATTAGGGTGAATGCGATAGCACCTGGACCTGTAATGAAAAATAAAAGACAATCTCAAAAACATTTTGAAAAACAATTTAAAAATACAATTTTAAAAAAACAAACAAAAGTCATCAATATTTGTAAAACAATAGAGTTTATTTTAGCAAATGACTCTATTACTGGATTAACCATTCCAGTAGATAGTGGTCAAAATCTCGCTTGGAAAACTCCAGACCTTGTCAATATAAAAGAATAGAAAATGAAAAATTTCAAAGGTAGTGGTGCAACGCAAATTATTGAAAGGCCTGCTACCTTAAAACTTGTAAAAAAAATTCTTATTAAAAATCTTATTATAAATACAATTTTTGGATATTATCCTGAGGAAAAAGTCCAAAAACAAAAATTGAAATTTAATATTAAGCTAGAGATTGATCGTAAAATAAAATTTAATGATAACAATCTAAATACAATTGTGGACTACGATGACATCATGAGAGTCATAAATAACGTTTTAGATAAAAAGATTAATTTTTTAGAGACTTTAGGAGAATTAATAGTCAAAGATATTTTGAAAAATAAAAAAATTATTGCTATTGAACTGGAAATAGAAAAATTAGATATTTTAAAAAAAGGGGCATCAGTAGGATTTCAAATCAGTAAGCGTAAAAAGTAATGGATCTATTAGAAAGTGGTAAATTATTAGTTAAATCAAAGATCAAAAATATTCCTAATAGTCCGGGTATCTATAAGTTTTTAGATAATAAAAATAAAATTATTTACATTGGTAAGGCAAAAAACCTTCCAAAGAGACTACAAAACTACACTTCTAGTTCTGGATTGGCGATTAGAACTCAAAGGCTTATTTCTTCTATTAAAGAGTTAGAAATAATAACTACTAGTAATGAATCGGAGGCTTTGCTCCTCGAAGCTAACTTAATTAAAAAATTTAAACCAAGATATAATGTTCTATTAAAGGATGACAAATCCTTTCCCTATATACAAATACGCATGAGTGATACCTGGCCACAACTAACAAAATTTAGAGGTAAACATAACGATCAAGACTTGTATTTTGGTCCCTTTGCCTCTGTTGCTTCAGCTAATTGGACTATTAAAATGCTTCAAAAAGTTTTTCAAATAAGAGTTTGTGATGATCACACTTTTAAAAACAGGACACGCCCCTGTATGCTATATCAAATCAAAAGGTGTTCAGCTCCCTGCACGAATGAAATTGAAAAAATAAATTATAAAAAAACTGTTCAAGACTGTATTGATTTCTTAAATGGAAAATCAAGATCTATACAACAGAAATTTTCAAAAGAAATGGAAATTGCTAGTAAAAAACTTGATTTTGAAAAAGCAGCGATATTTAGAGATAGAATCAAATCCTTAACTTACATTCAATCATCCCAACAAATTAATAAAGATAATTTTATAGATGCTGATGTTGTGGTTTCTTATAGAAGTTCTAATATTTCGTGCATTGTAGTTTTTTTTTATAGGTCCAAACAAAACTGGGGTAATCAATGTTTTTTTCCCAAACACGATTCGGAAAATACCGAATCTGAAGTTATGGATGCTTTTTTAGCTCAATTTTATGAAAACAAAATACCACCAAGACAAATTGTATTAAATATCAAGCCTAGAAATTTAGACCTTTTGCAAAAAGCTTTAGAGAGAAAAAATAAAAAAAGGATAAGTTTTAAAATACCGAAAAAAAAAAGTGAATTAGCTATTATCAATATGGCAGTTAAAAATGCTAAAGAAAGCTTGCAAAGAAAAATATTTGACTCAGATCAAAATAATAATTCGTTAGCACTGCTTGGGGACAAGTTTAACTTAGGTTTTGTTCCAGCTCTAATTGAAATTTATGACAACAGCCATACTCAAGGAACGAATGCTATTGGAAGTTTTGTAAGCTTTGGCAAAGAAGGATTTTTAAAAAATAGATATAGAAAATTTGATATAAAAAATAGAAATATTAATCCTGGTGATGACTACGGGATGATGAATGAGGTAATAGAAAGAAGGTTTTCCAAACTAGTAAAGCAATCTGAAGGTGACAATGTCCCTGACCTTCTTCTTATTGATGGGGGCAAAGGTCAATATTCCGTGGTAAGAAGCAAACTAGATCAATTAGGTTTCCACCAGTTACCAATTATTGCTATTGCTAAAGGAAAAAATAGAAATGATGGAAAAGAAACATTCATCTACAATAATAAAATAATTAAACTAGAAAAAAATAACCCACTACTTTTTTTTATGCAAAGACTCAGAGATGAAGCGCATAGATTTGCAATATTCACACATAGAAAAAAAAGGAAAAAATCTTTTTTAGTATCTCCATTAGATGAGATACCCGGAATCGGACGTAATAGAAAAAAAACATTACTAAATCATTTTGGTTCAGCAAAAACTATCGAAGGAGCTAGCTTTGAAGATTTAAAGAAAGTGGACGGAATTAGTGAATTAATTGCAAAAAAAATATATAACTATTTTCATCTAAATAAGAATTTTTTATGATTTTTAAAATACCTAATATTCTAACTATTGGACGATTAATTTTAGTTCCTTTTCTCGTATTCGCATTTTTTCTTCCCGGTAGTTTAGGTAATTGGCTCTCTTTTTCAATTTTTGTACTTGCAAGTTTCACCGATTTTTTAGATGGCTTTTTTGCAAGATTACTAAAACAACAATCTAAACTTGGAGAATTATTGGATCCTATTGCAGATAAAATTATTGTTGTTACTGCCCTTGTGCTTCTAGTTTCAAGTAAACAAATAGAAGGTCAAGAGGTAATTGCTGCAATTATTATAGTTTCTAGAGAAATCTTGGTGTCTGGTTTGAGGGAATATTTGGCAAAATTCAGATTAAAAATGCCAGTATCTAATATGGCAAAGATAAAAACTTTTTTTCAAATGTTTGCTATTTCTATTTTGCTTACCGGATCTGCGGGAGATAAATTGCTTTTTAACTATGGATCTGAAATAGGAATTGCGTTGCTTTGGTTCTCAGCTTTTCTAACTTTAATTACTGGATATTCGTATATTAAAAAAGGAATAAATCACGCAATTGATTAAGTAACTATTTTTTTCTTACTAGCAATTGATACTCATCAGACAATTTTCCGATTATGTCCAAAACCTTAAAAGAGTATATTCCTATTTGCGACACAGGCGTTACCTCCGCTGCAGATCCAGTTAAAAAACAACCTGTATAATTTTTTAAATCATCTGGCTTAATTTTTTTTTCAATAATTTTTAATTTTAATTTTTTTGCTATTTCAATAACTGTTCTTCTTGTAATCCCGTCTAAAAAGCTATCCGCAATAGGTGTGTAAATTTCTGTTTGTTTCTGATTAACAAAAAAAACATTTGCTCCAGTGGCTTCAGCAATATTTCCCTGATAATCAAGCATCATAGAATCGTTAAATCCATTTTTTTCAGCCTCATGTTTGGACAGTGTGTTAATCATATAATTTCCTGCAGCTTTAGCATCCCATGGAATAGAATCTGGAGCTGGCTTTTTCCATTTAGAAATATCCAATTTGATACCGTTCAATTTAATTTTTGGATCAAAATAAGATCCCCATACCCAAGCTGCTATTGCAAAATGAATAGTATTATTTTGTGCTGATACTGCCATCATCTCACTACCTCTCCATGCAATGGGTCTTACATATCCATTTTCAATTTTTTGAACTTTAACAACCTCTCTACAAAATGTATTAATTTCATCCACTGAATAAGGTATTTCAAAACCGAGTCTACTTGCAGAATAAATGAGTCTTTCACTGTGTTCTGTTAATTTAAATATATCACCATCGTATACACGCTCTCCCTCAAAAACTGAGCTTGCATAGTGAAGGCCATGCGTTAGGACGTGCAGCTTTGCCTGGTCCCAATCAACAAGACTGCCATCAAGCCATATTTTTCCAGTCATTTGATCGTAGGGTATGCTGCTCATGTATAAATTGTTTTCAATTAATTTTAATTCTAATATAATATATGTCAGCAATGCTGACTACATAAATAAATTTATGAATGATTTTTTATATTTAAGGGAAAACAACATCAAGGAAATTATTGAATTAATGCTAGAAGCTTACACCGAATCTTACTCCGATCCTTATGAAATTTTGAAAAAAAATTCTTTTGGTAGGGCCCACCATAGGCTCATTTGTACTGTGAATGCCAATCCTGGAATAAAAGTTGCTGATTTAATCAAAAAATTAAAAATAACAAAACAAAGCTTAAGTCGTGTGTTACAAGAACTAATTAAAGATAAGATTATTTCACAGTCCAAAGGTGAGATTGATGGCAGACAAAGATTGCTTCATCTTACGGAAAAGGGAGAGAGAATTAGTGAAGAAATATTTTATATTCAAAAAAAGAGAATACTCGAGGCGTTTAAAGAGTGTGATTCTCAAGAGGTGCTTAACTTTAAAAAAGTATTAAAAAAAATTATTAATAATTAAATGAAAATAGAAGAGAAAAAACATATTTTAATTGTAGATGATGATGACAGGATAAGAGAACTTACGAAAGAATATCTTCAGGGTAACAATTTTTATACAACTACTGCCAAAAATTCTGAAGATGCAAAAAATAAAATAAAATTAATTAAATTCGATTTAATTATTTTAGATATTATGATGCCGGGTCAGAACGGGCTAGAACTAACAAAAGAAATCAAAACAAGCAGTGATCAGCCTATCATCCTACTTACTGCAATGGGAGGCACTTCTGATAGGATTTACGGACTAGAGACAGGTGCTGATGATTACTTACCCAAACCATTTGAGCCCAAAGAGCTTCTTTTAAGAATAAAAAATATACTCAAGCGAGTTCAAAAAAATAAACATTTAAATCCCATACTAAAGTTTGGAGATATAAGGGTTGATTTAGAAAAAATGTCCATCAAATCAAAATCTGGTAAGGCAAAGCTAAATGCTGCAGAAAAATCCCTTTTAGAAAATATGATTTTATCAGTGGGACAGATTTTTCATAGAGAACAAATATCTCAAATGGTTCATTTAACTAAAGAAAGAGCTGTCGATGTTATGATTACAAGATTGAGACAAAAAATAGAGCCAGATCCAAAAAACCCAAAGTATTTACAAACTGTTCGGGGCAATGGTTATATTCTTTGGACTGATTAAAGATGTTAAAAAAGATTTTACCTAAAACTATTTTTTTTCGATATTTATTTATTATAATCACTCCCATTGCAGTATTGCAGTTGATTCTAATTGTGGTCTTTTTTGACAGTCTATGGATTAAAACTAATAAAGAGTTAGTAAGAACTTTAGCTGGTGAAATCAATGCAATAACAGAGGTTTATATAGATCCGGAAACAAGAAAAGATTTTAATTTTATTAAAAAAGTTTTAGAAAAAAAATTGATTTTAAAAATTAATGTAAAAAAAAATCATAAACTTCCTAAATTTAAAAATACATTTACATATAGCTTGCATGATCAACTTTTAGAAGAACGGCTAAGTAAAGATCTGCGAGTGCCATTTTGGTATGATACCAAAAGCAAAAAGGATGTCGTTGATATTAGAATTAGTACTAACAGAGACGTAATTCAATTTATTGTTTTAAAGTCTAGAATAAGAAACTCTTCTGCAAGAATTTTTATTTTATGGATCACTATTCCATCTTTCTTTTTGCTCTTAATATCCATTTTGTTTTTAAGAAACCAAGTGAGGCCCTTTTCTATTCTTGCAGATTCTGCTGAAAAATTTGGTAAAGGCCAATATGTTCAGGAATTAAAGCCAACTGGAGCAGTGGAAGTCAGAAAAGCAATTATTGAATTTGAAAAAATGAAAAGAAGAATTTTACGACACATCAGTCAAAGAACAGCCATGCTTTCAGGTATTAGTCATGACCTAAAAACACCCTTAACAAGATTAAAATTGCAAATTGAAATTTTAAATAAAAATAATTCTTTAGATAAAATTAAAGAGGATATACTAGAAATGGAAAAAATGATCTCTGAATATTTGGACTTTTCAACTACGCAAGAATCTGTCAATTCGATACAATTTAATCTTACAAATCTAATGACTGAAATTATTCACAAATATTCAAATAAATCTCTTACACTTAAGTGTAATGAAAAAATATTTATGACTGGAAGGCAGCATTTAATAAAAAGATGTATATACAATCTAGTCGATAACTCTTTAAAATATGCTGGCAATGCTGATGTTGAAATAAAAAAAACAAAATCACAAATTGAAATTGTAGTTGAAGATAACGGACCGGGTATACCTGAAAATGAAAGAGAAAGAGTATTAAGACCCTTCTACAGATTAGACAAAAGCAGACAGATGTCTGAAGGTAGTGTTGGCTTGGGTTTATCAATAGTGCAAGATGTAGTTAACTCTCATGGCGGGACTATTAAATTTACCGAAGGTAAAAATAAATCAGGGCTTAGAGTGACCCTAGCATTCCCTGCCTAATGATTATTCATAACTTTGATCCTGTATTAATAAACTTGGGTTTTCTTTCTATACGATGGTATTCGCTAGCATACATTTTTGGAATCTTTCTTGGTGTTTTTTGGGGGAAATACTTAATTAAAAAAAACTTTTCAGATGCTGATTTGTCTGAACAACATCTTGAGGATTACGTCGTGTGGGCAGTTTTGGGAATTATCTTTGGTGGTAGGCTTGGATATGTTTTCTTTTATGATTTTAGTTTTTATTTATCGAATTTGACAGAGATAGCAAAAGTCTGGAATGGTGGAATGTCATTTCACGGAGGTTTAATCGGCATAATAATATCATCTTTTATATTTTCTAAGAAAAATAAAATCTCATTCTGGTCATTAACAGATGTGTTGGCATGCATATCTCCAATTGGTATTTTTTTAGGAAGAATTTCAAATTTTATTAATGGAGAGCTAGTAGGAAAAACAACAGATGTTTCTTGGTCATTTATTTTTCCAAAATACGATCAAACACCAAGACACCCATCTCAACTATATGAAGCATTGCTAGAGGGGCTATTATTGTTTTTTATTATGAATTTTTTAGTTCAGAGGTTAAGTAAAAAAAATGGCTACCTATCTATTGTTTTTTTAATGAGCTATTCTTTTTTTAGAATCATTGCGGAAATGTTTCGAGAACCAGATCAACATTTGGGCTATTTATACTTTGGGCTTAGTATGGGAACAATACTTAGTCTTTTAACAATTTTTTTTGGAAGCTTTTTTATAATATGGAAAACAAAAAATGATTTTAGAAAAAATTAAAAAAAAAAAAATTCTTTCACTAGATCAATATATAGATTTTTGTCTCTACAAATTTGAAGATAGCTATTATCAAAAAAAAACTAAATTTGGATATGGTGGTGATTTTGTAACCTCCCCCCATATATCTAGCATATTTTCTGAAATGATAGCTATTTGGATTGTTCTTTTTTGGAATAAAATTAAGAAACCAAAGACTCTAAATATCTTAGAGCTAGGCCCTGGAGATGGAACTATGGGAAAAGATATAATTTTAAGTTTAGGTAAAATAAGTTTCTTTAAATCTAAGGTTAATTATTATTTTTTAGAAAAGAGTAGAAGTTTAAAAAAGATTCAAAAAAAAACCCTTAAAAATGAAAAAAATATTTACTGGATTAATAATCTTAAAGATTTTAAAAAAAAAAATAATTTGATTATTCTTGGTAATGAGTTTTTTGATGCCCTGCCTATTAAACAATTTAGCAAAAGGGGAGATTCCTGGTTTGAAAAATATGTGATTATGAATAAAAAAAAGCAGCTTAGCTTCATATTTAAAAAAGCAAAGTTAGAATCTATTAGAAAAATTGAAAAAATTTATAATTTAAAAATAAATCAATTTATTGAATATCCTCTAATTTTAAAAAAGCTTATAAAAAATATTTCCGATCTTTTGAAAATTAAAAATTCTATTTTTTTAACTATTGATTACGGAGAAGACTCCAAAATTTGTAATGATACGGTTCAGGCTATTTACAAGAATAAGAAATCTAATATTTTACAAAATGTGGGTGAAAGTGATATTACGTATCAGGTAAACTTTTTTCACTTAATAAAATTATTTAGAAAAAATAAATTACATCTAGTCGAATTTACCACCCAATCAAACTTCTTGCAAAAACTAGGAATTAAAGAAAGGGCTATCAGAGCTAAAAAGGTCCTAAAAAAAAATCAACAGTTGCTTTTAGACAGTGCATTAAAAAGACTTTTGCACCCCTTGGAAATGGGAAGTCTATTTAAAGTTTTGATAATATCGAACAAATACAATACTGACTTTAGATATGATATTTAAATCAAATTCATTTTCTAAAAATAATAATATTCATCATGCTTTTTTCTCCAGAAAAAATGGAACTTCCAAGGGTATTTACGGGTCATTAAATTGTGGATTGGGGTCTAAGGATAAAAAAAAATACGTTGACCAAAATATTGAAATTGTTAAAAAAAAAATTAAAACAGAATTTTTATTCTTACCTCGTCAACAACATGGCAATAAAATAATAACTCTTAAAAAAATACCATCAAAAAATAAAATAAAAATTGGAAATGCCGATGGTATATTCACTGATCTTAAAAAGGTTGCTATAGGAATTCTTACAGCTGACTGCGCTCCTATTCTATTGGTAGACAAAACAAATAAATATATTTGTTGCATCCATACTGGCTGGAAAGGAGCTTTTAGTGGTATTATTAAAAATGCCTCAACACTATTTGAAAAAAAAAAAATTAAAGCAAAAGATATTAAGGTTTGTATAGGTCCTTGCATTTCTAAAGATAAATACGAAGTTCAGCTAGATTTTTATAATAAATTTATTTCTAATAACAAAAGATACCACGATCATTTTTCCTTCAAAAGAAACAAAATTTTTTTTGATCTAAGATCTTTTATCATTTACCAAATATTAAAAACTAGAATACCAAAATCAAATATTACTCATATTATGAAGGATACATTTGCAAATAAATCTTTATTTTTTAGCCACAGAAGATCTGTTGCAAAATTAGAGAAGGACTATGGTAGAAACTTATCCATAATCATAAAATCTAATTGAACGAACTAAACAATAAGTGTATATAGAAATCTAATGAAAATTGTATCAGGAACTAACAACCCTATTTTAAGCAAAGAAATTTCAAAACACCTTAAAACAAAACTTGTTAATAGTAACATTAGGAGGTTTGCCGATTCAGAAGTCTATATTGAAATCAATGAAAATATGAGAGGTTCAGAAGTGTTTGTGATTCAAGGAACTTCTTATCCAGCGAATGACAACATCATGGAATTGTTAGTTTGTATAGATGCTCTAAGAAGAGCTTCTGCAAAAAACATAACTGCTGTCCTGCCCTACTTTGGATACGCAAGACAAGACCGAAAAGTAACACCACGATCACCCATTAGTGCAAAACTTGTTGCAAACTTAATTACAAATGCTGGAGCCAATAGAGTTTTAACTCTTGATCTTCATGCAAACCAAATACAAGGTTTTTTTGATATCCCGGTAGATAATCTTTTTGCGGCTCCTATTTTTGTTAAAGATATAAAAAAAAATATTAAATCTAAGAGCCTAGTGTGTGTAGCTCCAGATGTTGGAGGGGTGGAAAGAGCAAGGGCCTTGGGTAAAAGGCTGAATGCGGAACTTGCAATCATTGATAAAAGAAGATCTGGACCTGGAAAGTCTGAAGTTATGAATGTTATAGGAGAAGTAAAAGGCAAAACTTGCATTATTATAGATGACCTTGTTGATAGTGGTGGCACGATTTGTAATGCAGCTACGGCTCTAATTGAGAAGGGGGCAAAAGAAGTGTACGCCTATGTTGTTCATGCAGTTTTAAGTGGAGATGCGGTTAAAAAAATACAAAAATCCAGAATAAAGCAATTTGTAGTTACAAATTCCATTGATAATAAGCAAAAAACAAAGGGCTCTAAAATCAAAATTATAAGTGTTGCCTCACTATTAGGAGAGGCCATCAACAGAATATCTGAATCTAGGTCTGTTTCTAAGTTATTTAAATAATATAAAACACAATATTTTAATAAACAAATCTTGAGTTTGTTCCCCCATTGTTATACAACCTGTTTTCTTATGGAAAACAATTTAACTAGTCTTGAAGCCAATATCAGAGAAACAAAAACAAAATCCGATATAAAAAAATTAAGGATTGATGGCTTTGTTCCTGGAGTTCTTTATGGAGAGGTTGAATCAAATTTAAAATTAACCGTAAAAAAAAATGCTTTAGAAAAGTTATTAAAAATAGGTAACTTTATGAGTACGGTTATTGATGTTAAAGTGGCAGGTAAGGAATATAAAGTTTTGCCGAGGGATATAGAGTTTAACAAATTAACCAATCAACCTATTCACGTAGATTTTCAAAAAATATCCGCTGGAACAAAAGTTGTTGTTTGGATACCAGTAAAATTTACAAATGAGAGTATTTGTCCAGGTTTAAAAATGGGTGGTGTTCTAAATATAGTAAGAAGAAAAGTTGAATTAAATTGTCCAGCAGATCAAATTCCTGCAGAACTAGTTTGTGATCTTGGGGAAAAGCAACTTAATGAAAGTATTCATATTTCATCCATCAAACTACCACAAAATGTAAAACCAACAATTTTAGATAGAGATTTTACTATTGCAACTGTAGCAGCTCCTACGGTTGTTAAAGAACCTGAGCCGGCTGCAGCAGTAGCTGAAGGTGAAGCAGCAGCTGAAGGTGAAGCAGCGACGGCTGGAGAAGGTGCTGCTGAAAATAAAGATGCGAAACCCGAAGAAGATAAAGCAAAAGCGCCTGCCGACAAAAAGAAATAGTAGATGTTCTTATTTGTAGGTCTAGGAAATCCGGATCCTAAACACAAAAACAATCGTCACAACATTGGCTTTATAATTATCGACAGCTTAAATAAAAGATTCAATCTTTCTAAACAAAAACCAAAGTTTAAAGGTCTGCTAACAAATGGTGAAATAAATAATCAAAAATTAATTTTAGTAAAGCCATTAACTTTTATGAACAATTCAGGAACCTGCATTAGGGAGATTCAAGATTACTACAAAATTATTCCAAAAAATGTTTTTGTATTTCATGACGATTTAGATTTAGAAATTGGAAAAATAAGATGTAAAGTTGGAGGGTCGAGCGGTGGACACAATGGCATTAAATCTATTGAAGATACTATAGGTCCTAATTTTTATAGAATCAGAGTGGGTATTGGACATCCAGGTGAAAAAAAATTAGTAGATAGTCATGTTCTTAACGATTTCACTGACGAAGAGACTGAAGTCATTGACCTGTGTGTTCAGAAACTTTTAGATAACGTGCATCTCTTAATTGCAAGAGATCTAGATAACTTTTCGAGCAAAAGCAATATTTAATGAGCTTTAAAGTTGGCATCGTAGGTCTTCCAAATGTTGGGAAGTCAACCATGTTTAATGCTCTTACTAAATCAAAAAATGCAGAGGCTGCTAACTTTCCTTTTTGCACAATAGAACCAAATGTTGGAGTAGTTTCTGTTCCTGATGAGCGTATTGAAAAAATAAGCAAAATTGCAATCTCTAAAAAAACTATACCAACTCTTATTACCTTTGTTGATATTGCAGGATTAGTAGCTGGCGCGTCTAAGGGTGAAGGTCTAGGTAATAAATTTTTATCTCATATTAGGGAAGTGGATGCCATAGTTCATCTTCTTCGCTGCTTTGAATCAGATGAAATTCAAAATGTAAACAAAACAGTAGATCCCGTGAGAGATTTTGAAATTATTGAAACAGAATTAATGTTGGCAGATTTAGAATCTTTAGAAAAAAGGGTTGGGAAGAAAAATAAAAACGTTGTTGAAAATGAAGATCTTAATAAATTGCTAGAACAGGCTTATGCGCTACTAAAAGATGGAAAAAATCCCTATATCCTAAGGGATGATTTTGATTCTAAAATTATTAATAGCGCTTCTATCTTAACGCTAAAACCTAAGATAATTGTTTGTAACACTGGAGAAGAGAGTATTGTAAGTGGAAATCAATATACAAAACTAATTGAAGAACATTTTAAGGGAGAGCAGATTGTCAATATATCTGCAGAAATTGAACAGCAAATCACAGAACTTGGAGATTCGGAAGCATCAGAATTTATGAAAGATTTAAATATTCAAGAAACAGGATTGGATCGAGTAATTAGATCAAGCTATAAAGCTCTCGACCTTAGTACCTATTTTACTGCGGGACCAGAAGAAACTCGTGCGTGGACCATTCCTACTGTCTGCAAAGCTCCTAATGCCGCTGAAGTTATACATACTGATTTTAAAAAAGGTTTTATTAAAGTAGAAACTATTGGCTATGAAGATTTTATACAATGTAACGGAGAATCCGGGGCTAGAGACAAAGGTAAGTTAAGAATTGAAGGAAAAGACTACCTGGTTAAAGATGGGGATGTTTTACACTTTAGGTTCAATACGTAACCAAATCTTTTTTTTAATCAAATAAACTAGAATAGTTAAAATTAATAAATAAATTACAGATTTAAACCCTAACTCTTTTCTTGTTTCTAGATGTGGTTCAGCAGCCCAAGTAAGAAAAGTAACAACATCTTTTGCCATTTGTTCTTGTCCTGCTTTAGTACCGTCAGTATATTCAATAAGTCCTTCGCTTAAGGGGCTTGCCATTCGTATTTTATTACCTGTCATATATTTATTATAATACACACCCTCTTCTAGCTTGATATTTTCTGGAGTTTTTTGTTCATAGCCCATTAATACAGAATAGATATAATCAGACCCTCCTGGTCTTGCTTTTACTAAAACTGACATATCAGGTGGATATGCTCCACCATTGGCAGCTCTTGAAGCATTTACATTAAGATAGGGACTCACAAATCTGTCTGATGGTTTTCCTGGTCTTTGGAACATTTCTCCATCGTTATTTGGACCATCAGTAACTTCAAATTGTGAAGCAATAGCCTTTACTTCTGCTGTCGTAAACTCTGGCCCGCCTTTTTCTCCCAAATTTCTATAACTTAATAGATTCATAGAATGACAAGAGGCGCATACTTCTTTGTAGACTTGATAACCTCTTTGAAGAGAAGCTCTGTCAAATTTTCCAAAAAAACCATTGAATGACCAATCAGGACTTAGAAGCTTAACATTAGATTCTTTGGAAAAAGAAACATTTGAAATTAAAACAAACATTGCAATAAGAACAATTGACTTAAGATCTAAGTAAAATAATTTCATGTTCTATCTATTAAATAATTTAATAGTTTTTATCTTTCCTTGATTCTTCCACTCTTCAAATTCATGAATACTATCTGGCATTGGCAAGGGTTTCTCAATTAAAGAAACTAAAGGTGCCAATATAAAAAAAAATGCGAACCAAAAAGCAGTTCCAATTCTACCTATGACTAAATATATTCCTTCTGCTGGTGCCCCTCCAATGTACATAAGTACAAAAAAATCTAAAACAAATAAGAATACACACTGTTTCCATATGGGCCTAAAGACACTAGATCTAACTTTGCTGAAATCTAACCACGGTAATAATCCTAGTATTGCAATACTACTAACCATCGCAATTACTCCCATCAACTTGTCAGGTATACTTCTTAAAATTGCGTAAAAAGGTAGAAAATACCATTCTGGCACAATAT
>Ga0315339_1001837_pt1 | contig 17298 bp, 13 predicted proteins | sample ASW17metaG_FD_204514 | JGI IMG/M metagenome (GOLD analysis project Ga0315339, IMG submission 204514) | Ammonia-oxidizing marine archaeal communities from Pacific Ocean, United States - ASW #17 | ecosystem: Environmental > Aquatic > Marine > Oceanic | place: USA: California | collected 2016-12-05
TCGGTCTCTTCAAAGGCGCGATGCTCAAACCCAACCAGCAGGAAGCGATGGCGGCCCTAAATTACCGTGGCCGCCCTTCGCTCAAAACAGCCAGAGACCACGCCAAGACCCTCAGTCTGCGCACCGGCCGTCCCGTATTCCTCACCCTCGGCGCCCAAGGCATGCTTGTCGCCGAGGGCAACACGGTCGAGCGCATACCCGCAATCGATGTCTCAGAGCCCATAGATATCGTCGGTGCGGGGGACGCCTGCTCAGCGGCGATTACCACGGCCCTGGCTGTCGGTGCACACGCAACCGAAGCTGCGGCACTCGCCAGTTTGGCCGCCTCGATCACCATTCAACAACTCGGCACGACCGGAACAGCTTCACCGTGCCAAATTCACCAACGCCTTCAGGAGGTTCGCCGTGGCCTATAAGCAACTTGATAACCGCCAGATCCACGTACAGCCTCTAGCAGTGCGCGTTAGCAAGCACGACCTCGGTGAAATTCGGGTCGACCCGGATGCCTCCCCACCCGATCCTGGCTCGATGGCCCCCGCCATCGCAGAAACGATAACCGCCATCCGCCGTGCACGCGAACAGGGCGCGGCCGTGATGCTCGCCTACGGTGCCCACTTGGTCAAGAATGGTCTGGGACCGATCGTTGCCCGCTTGCTCGAAACCGGATGGATCACCCACCTGGCCACCAATGGGGCAGGCACCATCCACGATTGGGAATACGCCTACGGGGGCCGTTCGGAAGAAGATGTCCGTTCCCATGTCGCAGCGGGCTGCTTCGGCACTTGGGATGAGACCGGCCGCTATATCCATCTGGCCGTTTCGGCTGGAGCCGTCGCGGGGATGGGCTATGGTGAGGCCCTCGGTCATTTTATCGCCGAAGACGGTTGCGCTTTGCCCGATAGCGCCGCACTCACCGCCGCGCTATCTGCCTGGGCTCGGGAGCCGACCGACGATCCGCTGATGCCTGCCCGCGCCGAGCTGCTGCAAACCATGATCCGCAACGACCTGCCCGCAGGCTTTCATCGGGTCGTGCATCCGCACAAAGATTTCTCCCTCACCGCCGCAGCCTATCAAATGCGGGTGCCACTGACGGTCCACCCTGGTATCGGCTACGATATAATCTGCAACAACCCCGCAGCCAACGGCGCGGTATTGGGGCGCGGAGCAGACACCGATTATCGCACTTTCGCACATAGTGTCATGCAACTCGACGGCGGGGTGTTTCTTTCGGTGGGTTCGGCTATCATGGCACCGCAAGTCTTCGAAAAGGCGACCTCATTCGCCAATAACCTGCGCCGTCAACATGGACTCGGCCCCATCCAGCCCTTTATCCTGGTTAACGATCTAGCCGCAATCGACTGGGATTGGCGCGAAGGCGAACCGCCACAGGACAACCCGGCCTACTATCTACGCTTTTGCAAATCTTTCAGCCGCATGGGCGGGGAAATGGTCTACGCCGGAGGCGACAACAAGGTATTGCTGACGAATCTATGGGCAGGCTTACGCGATGGGACCGCCTACGACCGGTAGGTCTCTTCGACGAGTTCGCGATACTGCTCGACGATCACCTTTGGCACGACCTTCTTCAACCCCTTGGTCAAGGTGCCGTCCTCCTCGCTCAATGACTCCGGCAACAGAACGACGCGCTGTGGGCGCTCGTAACCGGGCAACCCGGCCGCCACCGCCTCGGCGAGCAGCCCCTGGCGAATCCGTTCAGCCAACTCTGGATGCTGGCGCAGCGCCACCTCATCCTCTATCGGCAAGCCATCGATGCCGCTCTTTTTGGCCTCTTCCACGTCGACGGTTATCAAAGGCAATGGATAGTCGCGCTGTTGGTCGCCGTAGACTAACACATGCTCGACCAAGGGCACTCTGGCGAAAATGCGCTCCAATAGTTCGGGATTGACAAACTCGCCATTGCGCAATTTAAACTGACGGCCGACCCGTCCCTTAAACGTGAGAAAGCCCTCGACATCGATGCTGAAGAGGTCCCCAGTTCTATACCATATTTTGCCCTCTTGTTCGAACAATACTTTTTGCGTCTGCTCCGGGTCGTTGAGATAACCTAGCATGACATTAGGTCCACTGGTCCACAACTCCCCAACCCGTTCCCCGCTGTCACTGTATACTCCACTCACCGGATCCCCATACCCCAACACAGCCCCATCTTCGGCGACAATTTTGACCTCCTGTAAAGGCCGTCCAACCGTGCCGCTCTTGCGGCCGCCAAGGTGATTCGCCGCGATCAGCGGCGCGCATTCGGTCGTGCCATAGCCCTCATACGTAGTGATATCGAGGACCTCGTGGAAAAAGTCCAACGCTTCCGGGTCGGCTTTGGCGGAGCCAACGATTAGAACTGTGAGATTCGGCCCGACCCGCAGGGCGAGTTGCGCGCGAATCTTGGCGATGATCGAATGGCCAACGGCGGCCAAAAAAAGCTTGTCTGCAAAACCCGCTTGGCCTCGTGCGGCCCTTTGTTTGGCCGCGACCGATCGCTGTATCAAAACCCCCTTGAGTCCACCGGCTTCGATCTCTTTGCGCACATTGCCGTAGACCTTGTCGAGGATCAGCGGCACCGTGAGAAAACCCTCGGGCTCCGAAAGGCGAATATCGCTGAGAACGCGGTCCGGCGACCGTGCCAAGTCGAGGATCCACCCCTTCGCCAAGGGATAGTAAATATTGAGAATGCCCATCGAATGATAGTCGGGTACGGATTTAAACATCCTCAAGGTTTCGCGTGGGCTGAGCACGTCCCAGACCTCCTCGACATTGGCGACTATATTGGCATGGGTCTGAACAACCCCCTTCGGCAACCCGGACGAGCCCGAGGTATAGAGAATCTTCGATTCATCCCCCGGCAAAACCTCGACTTCGGGCGGGGGCCCGTCTTCCGCAAGCAGTGCATCCCATGGCAGCGCATCATCGGCGACGCCCTCAGTCAATATGATTCGCGGCGTCTGACGCAACCGTCCGCCAATCTGCCCGAGCTTCTCATACCCCTTGCGGTCGACAACCAGCATTTCAATGCCCGAATGCTCGATACTGTGGGTGAGCACTTCGTCTGGTGACTTAATGCATAGCGGCACAGCACTGATACCGATACAGTCAGCCGCTAGGAAAACCAATAGCGGCTCGCTACCGCCATCGGTGAGGATCCCGATCCGTTTGCCCTTTGACAAGCCTTGAGCCGCAAAACCTGTAGCAAGCCGATCGCGCAGCTGCTTAAGTTCGGCATAGCTCATAGACTCATAACGCCATTGGCGTCCGTCTTCCGCCGGCCTCAAAATGCGAATTGCCGTCTGACTACTGTGTTTTGTAAAGCTGGCCTCAAGCAGGCCTTTCAGCGTTTTTCTGGCATCCATAATCTCTCAATATCCTAAAAAAACAACTATTTAAGTTTTTTTTATTTTAACGACACCCGCTCCCATTCCCTCTGCGTTTATGATAGTATGTTTATCCGCGAGCGGCAAGCGACCCATCCCAACACCAGTTCGACAAGCTTTAAGTTTACCGCTGCCTAATATATTACTTGTATTTTTGAGATGCGAATTGTGCATATCTCCATGGCCATTGCTTCCCTAATTAGAGATACCTCAAGTAACTCATCAGTGGCTATCAATTCCAAAGGACCAAGGGAAAAAGCCGCGCAGGCCGCCGCCAATAGCTTGCGCGACGGTCTGGTATCAATGCTCGAGTGAGAAGCTATCGCGCTCGACGACGACGAAACACCCCACGCCCACTCCACTTCAACATAATGTTCGCGAAGACCGTCGTAGCCGCGACCGTCAGGCCTTCCAGAACCTGGAAACCCAGATAAAGCTTGATCCACTGGGCATCCAGGTCTCCGAAGTGATGCACAAGAGCAATATCTCGGCGCAGATGCGGGCCCTCGAGATACTCAAACACACACTCGAAGGCCCCCATGTCGCATTTTCCCTACCGGCAACATTCCAAGGCCCGAAATAGCTGATAGCCATTGCGCGTTCCGATCACCGTCCGCATTTTCCCTACCAGCAACATTCCACAAAACCCACAGGCCATCCTATGACAATCCGCTTGATCTACGCTCTTGCGTTGCTTTTTGCGCCCTTGACACCCTCTCAAGCCCAAGAGTCCGTGCCTACGCCAAGCTATTCAGGCAGCATGGGCAGCGTCACTGTCGGCCAGGAGCAATTCTATCGCTTGAGCTTCCGCCCCGACGTTCCCATCGGCCGTTGGGGTGTTGCTCTCGATGTCGAGCTCTTTATTGAAGCCAATGGCGATATAAGTGCCCGCGGTTGGGAATTCGGCTCGGCCACAGAAACCTTCGACTCGTTCTTGCGCAAAATCTATTATGTGCGCTATGGCCGTCCCGATGACGCAGTGTATTTCAAGGTCGGCGCTCTCGACCAAGTCACGCTCGGCTATGGCCTGATCATGACCGACTACCGCAATAACCTGCAATACCCTGGCATCAAAAAAACCGGACTACAGTTCCATTTTGACAACCTCGCTAACACCGGCATGGGGCTTGAAGGTGTAATCAACAATTTCCAGGACTTCCAGGAAGGAGGCGCATTGCTCGGCGTTCGCGCTTTCGGCCGCCCCGGCGGCAAAGTCGAACTGGGCCTGACCTACGTCACCGACCTCGACCAGTACAGTGGGCTGCGCGACGGTGACGGCGACGGCGTGCCCGACGAGGTCGACGCCTTCCCCGACGACGCCGATCGCGCCCTCGACAACGACGGCGACGGCGTGCCCGACGAACTCGACAGCGACGACGACAACGACGGCATCATAGACGTCGATAACGGCAGTGGCTACGACCCCGATATCTCCAAAAGGCTAAACGGGCTCAACGCCGACTTCGGCGTCAAGTTTCCGGTCGATAAAAGCGTCAACCGCCGCAAGCCCTTCAACAAGGACCAAGTCGGCCGCGACGCTCTCTCTGTTTGGGGGCTGGATATCAGTTACCCAATAGCGGAAAGCAAGGACCTCGCGCTCAAGCTCTACGCCCAATTCGCCATGCTGCTCGACGACGAGGACGCGGTCTCCAACTTCGACGCGCAACAAGAGGGTGTCTTCCCCGGCAATCGCAAAGCCGAGGGCTTCGGCATCGCGGCCCCCGGCCTCTGGCTCGACATGGGGCCGCTCAACGGCCAACTCGAATTCCGCCATCTTCGAGACGACTTCGACGCGCGCTACTTCGACGAACTCTATGAAATTGACCGTGCCCGTATCGACGCGGCCTCCGGCACCGCACGGCCCAAAGACACGCAACTGGACCGCGGCTACAACCTCAACGGCGTTTTCGGGCGCATAGGCGCGACCTTGGGGCAATACCTCTACACTTCGGCCTCCTACCAACATCTAACCGGCCAAAATGGTCCTAAACAGCAGCTCATCGGCTCGGTCGCGCTGTCGAAAAAGCTGCTCGAGCAAATCCCACGCCTGACCCGTGCCCGTGCCTATTACCACAAAAACAATATCGGTGCCGGCCGCAACATAGCCGACACAGGCGACGATGGTTTCTTCGAATCAACCGAGGATACCTTCTACGGCTACGACCTCGGTTTGGAAATGGCCGGCGGTGCGGCAGTGCTCTGGGACACCCGCTTTATCTTCGAACGCGGTGCAGACCAACGCATAGTGCGCCGTAAAATCATGAGCATTGAAACCGTCTTCCACTTCTAAGGCTATGCAAATAACCGAAGTATCCGCCCATTACCTGCGGTTGCCCGAAGTCACCGAACGCTGTGACGGCACCCAGGACACCTGCCTAATAAAAATCGAGACCGATGCCGGCATCACCGGCTGGGGTGAAGTCGATTCGGCTCCGACCGTGGTCAAAGCCGTGATAGAAGCCCCGCTCTCGCACCAGATCAGCAATGGCCTGGCCAATGCGCTCAAAGGACAGGATCCCCTGGCCATCGACGTCTGCATGGACCGCATGATGGCCACGGCCAACTACTACGGCCGCGTCGGCGTCGGCACGCATGCGATGGCCGGTATCAACTTGGCACTGTGGGATATCGCCGGCAAGGCCCGCGACTGCCCGGTCTACGAATTATTGGGCGGCCCCTACAAAACCAAGTTCCGCGCCTATTGCTCGATCCTCTTCGGCGACACCCCGAAAGAGACCGGCGAATTGGCTCGCCGCTTCGCCGACAAAGGTTTCACCGCGATCAAATTCGGCTGGGGTCCGATGGGCCAGAGCGAAGAAAATGACACCGCACTAGTACGGGAAGCCCGTAGGGGCGCCGGTCCCGACATAGACATCCTAGTCGACGCCGGCCAGGTCTGGGACTGGAAGACTGGCCTCAAACGCGCCGAACAGTTTTCCGAGCAGGGCATCTTCTGGCTCGAGGAGCCACTGCACCCCGAGGACATCGTAGGCTACGCCCGCCTCTGTGAATCAAGCCCGGTGCCCATAGCCACTGGCGAAGCCGAATCGCGCTACAGCGACTTCGAGCGCCTATTGGTAGATGGCCTGATCGACTGGGTACAACCCGACCCGGGCCGCTGCGGCATATCAACCATGGTTGAAGTCGGCCGCCTGGCCCACCGCCTACACCGCAAAGTCGTCAACCACTCCTTCAAAAGCGGCGTCACCATCGCCGCCTCATTGCACAGCCTAGCCGCGGTGCCGCACGGCGACATCTTCGAGTTCTGTATGGCCGACTCGCCCTTGCGCCACGACCTAACGCACGAGAAATTTGAGGTCGTCGACGGTTTTGTGCACGTGCCGAGCGGACCGGGCTTGGGTGTGACGATCAATGAAGAGGTGGTGGCGAAGTATCTGGTGGCTTAGCTTAGCTTGGCTTTTCTTTTATTTTAAATATTGTAGCATCAGCCGGGCCATTGCCGGGCCACCGGGTAAGCCCAGCGAGCGGATTGCGGTCTCCGATTTCACAGGAAGTAAAATCTAGCGATTCTGCACCTCGGAGTGGCGCAGAATCGCCACGAGAATGAGCGAGCGGGCCTACCCGGTGGCCCAACGCCAGCACCCACCACTAGGCCTTCACACCCATGCCCGAACAACCCACACTAATCATCGACGGCCACCTCGACATGGCCTTCAACGCCCTACACCACCGCCGCGACCTCACGCAAGACATCTACACCCTGCGCGAACGCGAAGACCCCAAACCCCCAGGCCCTTCACACCCCGATTCCCTACGCGATCGCAAGCGCCCCGAAAGCCCCTCACGCGGCACCGCGACCGTATCCTTGCCGCAAATGCGCGAAGGCCGAGTGGGCATTATGCTGTCGACTATCATGTGCCGGGTGCAGACGCCCACCGCGCAACTCGACGACGGCCAACGCACACAAGCCGCCGCACACGCCATCGGCCAATCACACCTCTACTATTACAAAGCGCTCGAACGCGAAGGCCAGATCCGCTTTATCCACGACGTCCCACAACTCGACGCCGCGATCGTTGAATGGCAAAGCCCGGATGAGAACACCCCTGTGGGCTTGATCCTCAGCATGGAAAGCGCCGACCCGATCCTCGGTCCCGAGCAAGTGCAATGGTGGTGGGAACAAGGCCTGCGCTCAGTCGGCCTGACGCACTTCGGCGCTAATACCTGGGGACACGGCACCGGCACCCGCGGCGGGCTCTACCCCGACGCCTTCCCACTGCTCGACGCGCTCGGGCAAAGCAATATCGCCCTCGACCTGACCCACACCTCCGACCTGGTCTTCTGGCAGTTGATAGATTATTGGCAGGGCCCGATCCACGCCAGCCATTGCAATTGCCGCGCCCTCGTCCCAGGCCAACGCCACCTAAGCGATGAAATGATCAAAGCGATCACCGAACGCGACGGGGTCATCGGCCTGGTCTTCGCCGAGGGGATGCTAAACCCGGAACTCAATTTCGACACCCCGGACGCCTGGCCGAAAAACGCCCGGCGGCCGATGTCGGCCGTCGTCGACCACATCGACCATATCTGCCAACTGACCGGCAACTGCGATCACGTCGCCATCGGCTCCGACCTAGACGGCGGTTTCGGCCGCGAAATGGCACCGGTCGACTACAACACCATCGCCGACCTGCAGCGCTTTCTCGACATTCTCGACCGACGCGGCTACTCGACCGAAAATGTCGAGGCCATCGCGCACGGCAACCTGCTGCGCTTCTTCCGCCAAGCCTGGAGCTAATCATGACCGCCCAGCGACCGCTGATCTTAGACAGCCACCTCGACCTGTCCTTCTCCGCCCTACAGATAAACCGAGACCTCAAACAACCCGCCGCTACCATCCGCGTACACGACTCGGTAGAGACCATGGAAGGCTTCGGTTCCTGTACCGTGACCTTCCCCGACCTGCGCCGCGGCAATGTCGGTCTGGTCTGCGGCACGGTAATGTCCAGACTCGACCCCAATGATAAATGGACGCGCACAGGCCAATATTGCCAGGCACAGTGTCACGGCGTCGGCCGAGGCCATCTGGCCTATTACCAAGCGCTCGAACGCGAGGGCCTGCTCACGTTTGTCAAAAGCGTCAAAGACCTGGATAATACCATCACCGCCTGGCAAAACCCCACGGCCGACACGCCCTTTGGCCTTATCCTGTGCATGGAAAGTGCCGACCCGATCCTCGGCCCCGACCAGGTGCCCGAATGGTATGACCTCGGGCTGCGCATGGTGTCGATCTCACACTACGGTACCAGTACCTACTCGCACGGCACTGGCACCGAAGGCGGCCTGCTGCCGCCGGCCAAACCCTTGCTCGACGCGTTAAAAACCGCCGGTATCATCGTCGACCTGACCCACTTGACGGACGAAGCTCACTGGGAATTGCTCGAAATCTACGACGGACCGGTAGCCGCCAGCCACCACAACTGCCGTGCCCTTACCCCCGGCCAGCGTCAACTAACTGACGAAATGATCCATTCGATCGCCGAGCGCGACGGAGTAATCGGCACTGCCTTCGACGCCTGGATGCTCGATCCAGGCTGGCAACGCAAAGTCCCGCCCTTCGAGCAATTGACCAACGCGACACTGGAAACGGTAGCCGATCATATCGACCATATCTGCCAGCTTCTGGGCACTTCCCGCCATTGTGGCATCGGCACCGACCTCGACGGCGGCTTCGGCACCGAACAGGCTCCGCGCGACCTCAATACCATCGCCGATTTGCAAAAACTCCTGCCAATCTTTGCGCGCCGCGGTTATTCACAAGAAGAGATCGACGGTCTGTTTTCGGGCAATTGGATTCGACTCTTTAGGGATGTCTGGAGCCACTAGCCGGCTTTGCAAAACCCGATCTGAGCCCTGTTCAATATCGTCTAATTGAGGTTTATGACGGCGATTGCAGACGCACTGTGGATTTTCCGGTCGACCAGGAATTTATAGTGCGGAGCACAACAACTTGGAGTGGAGAGGCCGACAATGGGCCTGTTTGCGAATTGTCCGGACGTCCGGACAATTTGTAGTGACGGTATTTTAGTTTGTCAAAAAATAATCTAAATAACTATTATTCCTGTCGTTCCGTCGGAATTCGTAACACGTGCCTATCGAGATCTTCGACCTGTATCTCATACGTCTAGGGATTATTTGTAGGTTCCTGTAGTATCTTCGCGCCACTCGCCTCGCACTCCTCGTAAAATTCATCGAGACCCTCGACTCCAGTCCACAACCAGCTTACCAGGACTTCCCTGATCTCCCCTTCATAAAGAGATCGAGTATCCGTCTCGTGAAACGACTGCGAACTCGCCGTCGCCCCAAACCTCGGCAAATCCGTGCACAGTGATATAAAACGCCTTGCTGATAGCCATGTCCGCAACCCGCAAGACCGAGATGGTATTTTCGACTTCAATACCTTGTTTTCCCATTGGTAAGCTCCTTTGCAAAAAGTGCGACAGCTAAACACCGTAATAATAGAAGAAGCAAAGCTGAGATAAATTTCTACTTAGCATACAATAAATCAACAACTATCGCTGACTTTCGACCCAATCAACTCATTCATGCGCAAAAAATCAACAAGTATGTCCTGTTTTGGTCATTAATATATTTTTAATACATTTATTTTGTCAAAATTGACCACGACTTACACTTTACCATTGCATTCATTGCACATTATTGCGATAATTGATTTGTGTGGTAAACATAATTCTATTACAATTTCACTTTTTAGGAGAAAGTTGACATGGCAAGAGGAGCCGACAAGGTTATAGAAGCACTCGACCGTTTTGGCGTCGAGTATGTCTTCGGCCATCCCGGGGGCGCGGCCATGCCGATCTTCGACGCGCTACTCAATTCCAAGCAGATCAAGTTCGTGCTGACCCGACACGAGCAGGGTGCCACGCATATGGCCGACGGCTACGCTCGCGCCACCGGCAAACCAGGTGTTGCGTTGGTCACCTCCGGCCCCGGCGCCACCAATACGATCACCGGGCTATTGACCGCGCAAATGGATTCTTCACCGCTGATCGTGCTCACCGGCCAGACCGTCACGTCGATGCTGGGCAAAGACGCCTTCCAAGAGGCCGATGTCTTCGGTATTTCCATGCCCGTCGTCAAACACTCGTATCTAGTGAGAGACCCCAATGACATCCCTCGGGTGATGACCGAGGCTTTCCACATAGCCACTACCGGCCGTCAAGGCCCCGTGCTCATCGACCTGCCCAAAGACGTCACCCAGGGCGCTCCCTTCCCCGAGTGCACCACCGACTTTCCCGAGAAAGTCTATCTGCCGGGTTATACCTGGCAAACCAAGCCTGCGCCAGAATTGCTCGCAGAAGCTGCAGCGCTATTGCGAAAGAGCAAGCGCCCGCTGCTCTACCTGGGCGGCGGCTGCATCGCCTCGGGCGCACATGAGGCGGCCAAGGCCTTCGCCGAAAAGACCCGCATGGCCGTCACCAACACCTTGCTCGGTAAAGGTGCCTTCCCCGAGCAGCACGAGCTGTCCGTCGGCATGCTCGGTATGCACGGCACAGCCTACGCCAACAAGGCCGTCGTCGATTGCGACTTGATCATGTCTATCGGTGGGCGCTGGGATGACCGTATCACCGGCAAGCTCGACGAATTCTGCCCCGACGCCAAGAAGATCCATGTTGACATCGACCCCGCGGAACACGGCAAGGTCATCATGCCCGACGTTTTTATCGAAGGCGACGCGCGCCAGGTGCTCGAAGAATTAATCAACCACGTCGAGCCCATCGACACGACCGATTGGATCGCCCAAATCGACGAGTGGAAGGAGAAGTTTCCGCTCAAATACGGCAAGCGCGGCGGACTCAAGATGCAAGCCGTTATCGACCGGCTGTACAAGCTGACTGCCGGCCGCGCGGTCGTCACCACCGACGTCGGACAGCACCAGATGTGGGCAGCGCAATTCTACAAGACGGCGCACAACCGACAATGGATTTCCTCCGGTGGCGCCGGCACCATGGGTTTTGGTTTCCCCGCCGCGATCGGCGCACAATTCGGCCGTCCCGAAGAGACGGTCGTCGCCGTCTGCGGCGACGGCGGCTTCCAGATGACACTTTGCGAGCTGGCTACCGCCACCATCCACAAGCTGCCGATCAAGATCCTGGTGCTCGACAACAAGTACTTGGGCATGGTCCGCCAGTGGCAGAATTTGTTCTTCGACAACCGCTATTCGGGCGTCGACCTGTTGGGCAACCCCGATTTTGTCAAACTGGCCGAGGCCTACGGTGCCAAGGGTTTTCGCCTCAAGCGCACCGCCGACATCGACAAGATCCTCAAGCAGGCGCTCGACTACAACGAAGGCCCCTGTATCATCCACGCCGAGTGCGAAAAGGAAGACAATGTCTTTCCGATGATCCCCGCCGGTGCCCCGATCTCCGAGATGCTGATCGAAGCACCAAAAGAGAAAATGGCCCAACCCAAAGGAAGCACCTAAAATGCCTACCACTGCGATAAACGTCGCCGAAGAAGAGCTGAACGCTCGCCAGGTCGCCGTCGACGCGCCACAACTCAAAGCGACAACCCAAGAGCAAAAAGCGACCATTGGCCTATTGGTCAACGACCGCCCTGGCGTGTTGGTGCGCATCGCCCAGTGTTTCGCCCGCCGCGGCTACAATATCGAAAACTTGGTCGTCTCGCCGGCGCATATACCACAGTGCTCGCGCATGACCATCACCAGCCTCGGTCCCGGAGACGAGCTGCAACAAATTATACTGCAGCTCAACAAACTGGTCGACGTCATCCACGCTAAGAACCATTCCGACACCGACGCCATCACCCGCGAATTGGCCCTTTTCAAGATCGGCTGCTCGATCGCCGAACGCACCGAAGTCCTGCAGATCACCGGAGTCTTCCGCGGCTCGACCGTCGATATTTCCGAAGACACCATCACCATCGAGGCAACCGGCACCACCGACAAGATGAACGCGCTTGAATCACTGCTGAGTAAATTTGACCTCCAGGAGATGGTCCGCACCGGCAAGGTCGTCATGGCCCGCGGCGACGAACCCACCTGAAGCACGGTTCGAGTTGTTGAGCCCCGATCCGTGCGTCCTTAGCCCGGCACAGGAAGAACGGTAAGATCAGAAAGATTGCCTCACGGGCCTGCGCATCTTCCACAGCGCGCAGGCCCGTGATTATTATCGGCCTTTTTGTACGCTCCAGAAAAGATCCAGGCTACGAGGACCACCGGATCACATTCCGCCTGTGGCACGAAACCGAAATATTCGCCTCACCACCCATCGGACTGATCCTAAATTGCGTCAAAGCCTGCCCGACGCAGACGTTGCCCTCTGCGTCGGGCGCGCCCTCTCCACTGAACCGACAACGACCCAAGCCCCACCCTTCTGGCATTGAGACATGCCCTACCCCCATTTACACAACACACAAGCCTACACTCTGGCAAATCCATATCATGAAGAAGCAACCTGCAGCATAGACTTTATCGTAGACATTCGACCTAGGCCAAAATTATTCCGCTACGCACGGCCGCAAGGAACATATCTCAGGCATCCATATTGAGCGACACTCCGATGAAGAGCCCAGGCTCTATCTAAGATGGTGGTATTTTGCTGGGCCGAACCTTGCATTAGACTACTCGCTTCCGCAATCTGTCGTACCTCATCGACCTATCAAATGCGTTAGCTACGGATACTTAATTGCAATAAGCCCATTAAATCTACGGGGCATTGTGTTTGCCTTGTAAAAATTTCATATCTCACCTACTCAAGTTTTAGAATCTGTGGCCTCCGTTGGATCTAATTTGACCACTAGCACACCGCTAACCAGCCCTCGATAAACAAAGAATTAAATGGCATTTTTTTGCGCTCTATCTTAAAGCCAGGTATGGTAATTGCCGATAAAATGATAGGGACCAAACTCCCAGTGTCCCATCCTGGCCTCTTTTTTCAAATGTAAAACACTTTAAGCCTAGTAATTACGGTCATCCAAGGAGAACTTCAATAATGAGATCCGGGAATACAATTGCCCCCGTAATGGCTTCGTGTTTGACCTAATGTTAGTGACAAATTTTGTCCACTCTAAGACTTAGCTGGTTGATATTAGCCCTGTTGTTGCCGGGACTAATAAATGCCCAAAATGAATCAGGCAAAGATTCTGCTGAATCTGAGTCAGCACAGATCGACACACAGGACGCATCGCTAAGCTTCAAAATGCGTCAACAGCGCCTGTTGGACCAAATGCGCCAGCAGGACCCAGCCTTGGACGCTTCATGGGACGCTCGAACGGGCAGGCTTTCGCGGCTAAGCGGGAAACTCAGCGAACCGATGCCAGGCAGTGGGCAGCAAGTAGCACTGGATTTTTTCGTAGCCAACCGGTCCCTGTTAAACATGACAGATCCCTACGACGAGCTCACTGTAATCAAAGCCAAAGTCGACCACCGGGGATGGGAAAACATCAAGCTACAGCAGTCCTATAAGGGCCTACTCGTTGAAGGAAGCCAACTAATCTTGTCGATCGACGACCAACGGCAGGTGCGGATGGTTAATTCCCGGCATTATATCGGTGGAATCGATCTGGACACTAAACCCGCTATCTCAAGCGGAATAGCAACAAGTATGGTACGCGCCCACATCGCAGTGCAGAAAGAAGGTCCAAACGGCCCCACTACAACGAAAGTTGTATACCCCTACGCGGGCAATATACTCCTGGCCTGGAAAGTGCAATTGTTCGCCCACGAACCCGTCGGCGATTTCATATACTATATCGACGCGCAAACGGGAGCGATAATCAACCACTACAATAATATGCCATTCGCTCTGAATCAAATCGTCTACGATGCTGCATCTGGGACGACCTTTCCGCCGATAGCCAGTCAAATTGCGATCAACAACACTCCCGCACAGGGGACGGGCTACGGGGCCGCTGATGACATCGAAAAGGCCATTTACGATAATACCACAGCAACCTACAACTTTTGGGCCGCCGCCCCTTATTTCCGTGACAGTTTTGACGATCAGGGAACAATAATCAAATCAATTGCCCACTGGGATAACAATTCAAACAACGCATCGTGGATTACCGGGTCTGCAACTGGGCATGGTTACGCTAAATATGGCGATGGATCTGGCCTAAACGGGCCCACCGGTAATTCTTTAGATGTCGTCGCCCACGAATTTACCCATGGCGTGACGGGCTCAGAGTCAGGTCTGATCTACCAGGGTGCATCAGGTGCTCTAAACGAGTCAATTTCCGACATTTTTGGAGTAATGGCCGGGCAACGTAATGACACTGACTGGCTCGTGGCTGAAGACTATGTAGTACCAGCTGATCTCAATGTGGCGTTACGCTCTATGAGTAATCCAACGGCCTTCAACCAACCTGATCACATGGATGATTATGCAACTCCCGACGGAGGGGGTAGTGTGTATGATCAGAGCTGTTATAATGCAACTAACTATGACAATGACTGCGTACACATAAACAGCGGCATTCCGAACAAAGCAGCCTATTTAATGGCTGCTGGTGGCAGCCACCATGGTGTCGTGGTCGATCCCTTAGACGGAGCTATCGCAGCCAGCCGCGTGATGATGGGTCGCATCTTCCATCTGGCCAACACTACGTACCTGACCAATTCGTCCGACTTCTTCGCGGCCAGAATTGCGACAGAAGATGCGGTGAAATCTCTTTTTCCGGGCGATATGGACAAGCTGATTACGGTCATGTATGCATGGCTTGCGGTCGGCGTTTCCGTGCCAGTTTCCGCCAGCGAATCAGCCTACGCCAGCAGTTGGGTTCCTGGATACAACCACCGTTACCGTGAGAGCTTACCACAAAATATTCCCTTCGGGGCCGATTCACTGGCCATGCTGTCACTGCTTGGCTGTGCCAGCTATAGGCTGATAAGACGCCCACGCGCGAATACACCCCCTGCCAAATCGACGAAAGCCTGAACATGTTTGACCTCGCCCAGCAAAGCCAGCGCGGTTTTGTCTTGCGGTTTGTGCTCAGTATGTTAGCCCTGCCCTTGGCATACACCCACCTGGAGCCCCTATTTGCCTATTCATATCTCTGGCCACTCTCTTTTGTTGCTGCCACACTGCTCGATCTATGTGGAGTGCCGACGATTATGTTTTCCTACCTCGAAGAGGGGTTCTGCGCCCTACAGATGCAACGCCACCTCTTTCACGTCGAGCATGATTGCACTGGGATATTTTGGCTGTGTATCTACCTGACGACGATCTCGATCTATTCGACGACCTGGCAGGCTAAAATATACGGTTTTCTGTTCGGCATCCCGGCCTTCTTCGCCTATGGCGTTATACGGGTGATGGGCTTGGGACTAATTGGCCATCTGATACCATCCTGGGTTAGCTTTTTCCACATCTACTTCATGGTCTTACTGAATCTGGGCTTTCTAATTTATTTATGGACCTTTTGGGCCAATCGTTGGACACTCGATCCCCTGAAGGCCTCATGAATATTTACACCCGCTCCAATCCGGTGTTTTTTTTGCTACTCTTTGCACTGATCAGCTTGTTATTACTGCCCCTATGGAATGAGATCGGTGATGGGTATATAGCCTCTCTATCCAGGATAGTCAATCATACCAACTTATGGTTGGGTTTACCTGCAGAATTCGCGATTCAACCCCAGCCCAGCGAGCACACTATCACGCCGGGCATTATCGCCGGCATCGCATTGTTTATCGCGACCCCAAACCGAAGTGCGCGGTGGAAGATAGCCTGGATCGCGGCTTTACTGCTGACATTTGGCGCTTTGCAATCGTTGTTTATGATCCTACAAGTCCAAATCGCCTATACGGAGTTTTTCGCACAATTGCCTTTCCCCCAACGGGTGCACTACGATCCACCAGCCATGCTATCCCTGCGGCTGGATTCAGCCTTCGCCCACATCATCGACTTGGGCAAATACTGGACTAACTCATTGTTTTATCTCATAGTATGGATCATCGCCATAAGAAATTAGCAAGCCGACAATTCGTTGTTGCACCTGACGTTTGCCCCACCTCCATTGCAATGCAAAATAGCTAAAATAAAACCATAGCCGGGTAGAGGTCGGCCTTGGGCCTACTTGTCCAGCGTTATCGGCCCTGGACCTCCAACAAAATCAACGCTACCATCAGAGATTTCAATATAGGCACGGACCCTGTTGAGAACAGCGCATATTCGCAAGCGATCCGAGCGCTTGACAAGCTCTTGCATATGAACCGGAACGCGCTATCACCCAGGCCCCACTCGCTAAGGCCCTAAAAAGACAACAGGCACACGCCCCCCATATCATGCCCCAAAAACCCACCTGGACCATACTGCTCATTGACGCACATCGGATGTCGCGCAACACGCTCAAAAGCCAGTTCGAATACTATCAGTATATCGTACTGCCCGCCGTCGACGCTCGGAGCGCAGTACAAACCTTCCAGCAAAACCAACGTACCGTCGACCTCGTCGTGCTCGATCTCGAACTCGAGGACGCACCCGGTACAAAGGTCGTCGAAATCCTGCGCAAGCTCTCCCCCGAGCTCAAAATCATCGCCATCACCGACCACAGTGTAACCGAGGACCCGCAGGCATTTGAAGGGATCGCCGGCCTACTGCGCAAACCCATCCGCACCGACAGACTATTGGCGTTGGTGGGCAGGGCTTTGGGACGTACATAACAAAGGGGACGAGCCGTAGCTCGTCCCCTACCAATTAGAACTCTTACCCCCCCCCGTTTAAAACGAAGTCGACAATTGCGCAAAGAGCAAACGACCGATCTCCGGCGCCCCGACGAACGTGCGGTATTTATTGTCAAGCACGTTGGAGACCTTGACGCCCAATCGCAAATCGTGCTCAAGCGGCAATTGGTAGCCCAGATTCAGGTCGAGCGCGGCATAGGAATCCACCTCGCCCGCATACACACC